>BFBZ01000010.1_pt293 | contig 272506 bp, 267 predicted proteins | sample 1888401 | NCBI WGS metagenome assembly BFBZ01 (sample SAMD00112614, study PRJDB3348) | symbiont metagenome | host: Chara braunii
CCCGCGATCGTGATCATCGCCGGTATCCTGGTCACCTACAGCCTGGCCGGCCTGTTCGGCATCGCGATCGCGACCGCCACCATGCTGGCGCTGGCTGGCATGATCGTCGCGCTCGACGCCTTCGGCCCGGTCACCGACAATGCCGGCGGCATCGCCGAGATGGCGGGGCTGCCCAAGGAGGTGCGCAAGTCGACCGACGCGCTCGACGCGGTTGGCAACACCACCAAGGCGGTGACCAAGGGTTACGCGATCGGCTCCGCCGGTCTCGGCGCGCTGGTGCTGTTTGCGGCCTATAATCAAGACCTCAAATTCTTCATCAGCGATTCCAACGCCCACACCTACTTCAAGGGCGTCAATCCGGACTTCTCGCTCAACAACCCCTACGTCGTGGTCGGCCTGCTGTTCGGCGGCCTGCTGCCGTATCTGTTCGGCGCGATGGGCATGACCGCGGTCGGCCGTGCCGCCGGTGCGATCGTCGAGGAAGTCCGACGTCAGTTCCGCGAAAAGCCCGGCATCATGCAGGGTACCGACAAGCCTGACTACGGCAAGGCGGTCGACCTGCTGACGCGGGCGGCGATCAAGGAGATGATCATCCCGTCGCTGCTGCCGGTGCTGTCGCCGATCGTGGTCTACTTCCTGATCTACTTCATCGCGGGCGGCGGTGCGGCCGGCAAGTCGGCGGCGTTCTCCGCCGTCGGCGCCATGCTGCTCGGCGTGATCGTCACCGGTCTCTTTGTGGCGATCTCGATGACCTCGGGCGGCGGCGCATGGGACAACGCCAAGAAGTACATCGAGGACGGCCATTACGGCGGCAAGGGCTCCGACGCCCACAAGTCCGCGGTGACCGGCGACACCGTCGGCGATCCCTACAAGGACACGGCCGGCCCGGCGGTGAACCCGATGATCAAGATCACCAACATCGTGGCGTTGCTGCTGCTGGCAATCCTGGCGCACTAAGCGCGCGACACCAATGAATGCAAAGCCCCGCGGTGAAAGCCGCGGGGTTTTTGTTGAAAGAACCAGAAGCGAACAACACGGAGATCAATCGATGTCGCTGTCATCCGCACGAAACTTCGCGCTTCGCGCCGCCAAGTCGCAGGATCAGAAGGAGGCCATCGAGCTGCTCTCGCAGGCGATCATGGAACTGGCGATGTCGATCGAAGCCACCGACGCCAAGGTCAAGAAGATCAACAAGTCCTCGTAGCCGTGACGGCGGCCGTCACTTGACCTCCATCTGCAAGCCTTCCTTCTCGATGATGGCGGCAAACTTCTTCGTCTCGACATCGACGAAATCGGAGAATTGCTGCGGCGTGCCGTAGTCGGCGCGCGCGCCCATGCCCGCGATGTTCTTCTTGACGTCGTCGCGCGCCAGCATCGCCTTGATCTGGCGGTTCAGCTCGTCGACGACGGGCGCCGGCGCGGTCTTGGGCAGGAACACGCCGAACCAGGACGCGACGTCGAACTTGGCAAGCTCCGGCGCGCCCTCGCGCATGACCGGCAGGTTCGGCGCGGACTCGCTGCGCTCGGTCGTGGTGACGCAGAGCCCGTTGAGCTTGCCGTCCAGCACCTGCGGCAGCGAGGGATAGAGATTGTCGAACAGGATCTGGATGTCGCCGGCAAGCGCGGCCTGCAACGCGGGGCCGGCGCCGCGGAACGGGACGTGCGTCATCTTCAGCCCGGTCAGTTGCAGGAACCAGGCGCCGGTGAGGTGAGGGCTCTGTCCGGTGCCGGACGAGCCGTAAGTCAGCTTGTCCGGGTTCTGCTTCAGATAGGCGATCAGTTCCGGGATCGACTTGATGCCGGTCGATGGATGCGCCGAGACGATGTTCGGGATCCGGATCATGTTGGAGACCGCCTGCAACTGGTCGGCCCTGTAGCTCAGGTTGCGGAAGATGCTGAAGGCGATCGCGTTGGGGCCGGGATTGCCGATCAGGATGGTGTGGCCGTCGCCCTTGCTGCGCGCGACCTCCGCGGTCCCGATGGTGCCGCCGGCGCCGGAGCGATTCTCCACCACCACCGACTGGCCCCAGAGCGGTTGCAGATGCGCCGCCAGTAGCCGCCCCATCACGTCGGTTGAGCCGCCGGCGGCGGCCGGCACGATGATCCGAACCGTCTCCGATGGTCGCCAGTCGCCGGCGCCGAGACTGGCGCGCGGCAGGATCGACGCGGCGGACAATGCGGCCGCGCCCGACAATATCGTACGACGGGAGATTCTCCTGGTTCTCACGCGCTTACCCCCTGCCCGGATTTCTTGTTTGCGCGAGCGTAGGGGAGTGCTTGCCCGTCGGGCAAGCGCGTCAACTTGGCGCAGGAGCTTGAGCATTATCCGTTGAGCATGATCTCGCCGGAAAACCGCTTCGCACTTTTCCGGATCAGGCTCTAGTTGAAGCTCAGCAGCTTGAAGAGCGGTGTCAGGTAGGACATTTCCTGGCCCGACGTCGGCGTGGTGCGGCTGACGAAGTCGAAGATCTTGCCGTCCTTCAGGCCGTAATTGGCAAGCCGGCGGACCTGGCGGTTCTTGTCGAAATAGACCGCGATCACGCGCTGGTCGACCACGCGCTGGTTCATGAAGGCAACCGGACGCGAGGTCCGCTGCGAGATGTAGTAGAACACCTCGCCATCCAGCGTTGCGACCGTCGAGGGCGTGCCGAGCACGATCAGCACCTGATCCTGGCTGGCGCCGATCGGAATCTGCTCGAGCGCGCCATCGGGCAGGATGTAGCCCTTCTGGAATTGCTCGCCGGTGCAGCCGCCGAGCGCGGCGGTGCAAACCAGGCCAACGACCGCGAAGGCGCGGAAGCGCGAAAGGAAGGTGCGCGCGGAAGCCACGCGAGACTGTCGTGGAAGAGTGTGGTTCATCGGCGGAACTGATCCGTCCCCTTGCATCGGCCGTGGCGTTGACGTACCGGGCAGCTCAATGGATTGCAATCATGCCGGGCTCCAACGGACGAACTCTCAACAGGCGTCCCTTGGGTGGCCGGCAGCCGGAACCCGTCATGCTTTGGCCGTTCAATCACTTCAGAAGACCCCGGGTGCCCGCGCGGAGCACCATTGAGACCATCTATGGCATGATCGTGACGCAGGCGCGAGAACCGTTATTTTACCGTGACTTGGGCGTTCCTGACACGGTTAACGGCCGTTTTGACCTGCTTCTGATGCATCTGTGGCTGGTGCTGCGGCGCCTCAAATCCGTCGAGGCCGGCGCGGACCTGTCGCAGGCCCTGTTCGACCATTTCTGCATCGACATGGACGACAACCTCCGGGAAATGGGCGTCGGCGACCTTACGGTGCCGAAGCGGATGCAGGCGTTCGGCGAGGCCTTTTACGGCCGCACCGCAGCCTACGATCTGGCGCTGACCGACGGCGACGAGGCCCTGGCCCAGTCGTTCTGCAAGAACATCCTCAATGGCCAGAACATCGACAAGGCCCGCGAACTGGTTGCCTATGCCAGGCAGGCCATGGCGGAGCTGGCGCGCGCCGACCTCGCGGCGCTGACCAAGGGCGCCTGGCGCTTTCCGGTCCCCCAGGTTGCGGGGACGGCGGCATGAGTGGCGGTGGCACGGGACGGCCCGAAACGCCGCGCGACCGCGATCCCTGGCGCGTGCTGATCAACGTCGCGCAAATCCCGGAGACCGGCCTGCATCGCGAGATCGTGGCCGACGAGACCGCGCGCAAGGCGATGGCCGAGGTCGCGGAGTTGCGCGAGGTGATCTCCGCCCATGCGGAGTTCGACCTGCAGCCGAAGCGCGACGGCAGCTACCACGTCACCGGCCAGGTGCAGGCCAGGATCGGTCAGACTTGCGTGGTGACGCTCGATCCGATCGAGAATGAGATCATCGAGCCGATCGACGTGGTGTTCGCGCCGCCGGAGCAGATTCCGGAGATGTCCGACCTGGTCGACGACGCCGAGGAAGGCGACGAGGAAACGCCCGATCCTCCGGAGCCGATCACGGGCGGCTTCATCGACATTGGCCGGCTCGCCACCGACGCGCTGTTTCTCGGCATCGACCCATATCCGCGCAAAGCGGATGCGGTGTTTGAACAGCAGGTTGAAGCGCCTGATCCGGAAAATCATCCGTTTGCCGCACTGAAGGCGCTGCAGCCGAAGCAGGATGGCAAGAAGCCCAAGAGCTAATCGAGCGGAGGCCAGAGTGGTCGCTGCGACATTTGCGGGGGATTGCTTGCCTGCAAGCCTGCGCGCGAGGTATCCTTCGTTACTTCAAAAAAGTGTCACAATGCATTGAAATGAAATGTATTTCTGGTGTATTTTGGCGTGCCGCTTGGCGGTTCGGCGAATTCTGTTGCGACTTTGGTCATGTGTTGGTCAAGAGGTTGTGTCGGACCGAAGACACGCTATTGTCGCGGCCCGGCCGGGACGCGAGTTGGTGTTTCGCCGCGCGCCGTTGACAGCGGTGACTTCAAGCTCGCTGCCTTGGACTGAAGGCTGTGGGAGAGCAGGTTTCCGGGACGTTCATGCCTCAAAAGGTTCGAATCGCGCTTGACGCCATGGGGGGCGATGTCGGCGCTTCCGTCGTCATTCCCGGCGCCGCGATCTCGYTGAGYCGTCATCCCGGCAGCGAATTCCTGCTGGTCGGAGACCGCGCCCTGATCGAGCCAGAACTTGCCAAACATCCTGCGCTCCAGGCGGTGTCGAAGGTGATCCATACCGACGTCGCCGTGAAGAATGACGAGAAGCCGAGCCAGGCGCTGCGGCGGACCCGCMGSGCGTCSTCGATGTGGCTGGCGATCGATGCCGTGAAGCACGGCGAGGCCGAYGTCGCGGTCTCCGCCGGCAAYASCGGCGCGCTGATGGCGATGGGCRGSMTCAATCTGCGGACGYTGCCSGGCGTCGAYCGYCCGGCGCTYGCCGCGGTRTGGCCGACGCTGCGYGGCGATTCSGTSGTGCTCGATCTCGGRGCCTCSATCGGGGGYGACGCSCGCCATCTGGCGACGCTSGCSGTRATGGGMAGCGCSATGGCSAGCGTGCTGTTCAAYCTSGARCGGCCGACCGTCGGCCTGCTCAAYATCGGRTCCGARGAGATCAAGGGCCAYGGSGARATCCGCGAGGCGGCCGARMTGCTGCGCGCGATGAAYTCGASCCAGTTCRACTATATCGGCTTCGTCGAGGGYGAYGCSATCGGCMAGGGGCTCGCCGACGTSATCGTGTCRGAAGGKTTCAGCGGCAATATCGCGCTCAAGGCCGCCGAGGGAACCGCGCGCCAGATGTTCACGYTRYTSCGCGAGGCCATGTCGTCGAGCTGGCTGGCGCGGATCGGTTATCTGTTTGCYCGCGGCGCRTTCCARAAGCTGCGCGACAAGCTCGATCCCAACAAGTCGAATGGCGGCCTGCTGCTCGGCCTSMASGGCGTGGTGGTCAAGAGCCATGGCGGCATCAACGCGGAAGGCTTTGCCTATGCGGTGGATGTTGGCTATGAGATGGCCCACTACGATCTCCTCACCAAGATCAATCAGATGCTTAATCGCGACGGCRGCGCCYTGRTRCRGGCGCMGACCGYGCAGGAGGCTGTCTCGTGACTGCGATACGTTCGGTMGTRCTCGGCTGCGGCTCATAYTTGCCGGAGCGGGTTTTGACCAATGCCGAACTGGCTCAGCGAATCGACACGTCTGACGACTGGATCGTGCAGCGYACCGGCATCAGCGAGCGYCACATCGCGGCCGATGACGAATTCACYTCGCATCTTGCGATCAAGGCGGCGCAGGCCGCGCTCGCCGATGCCGGGATCGACGCCCAGTCGATCGACCTGATCGTGCTGGCGACCTCGACGCCGGACAATACCTTTCCCGCYACCGCGGTCGCGGTCCAGCAYGGGCTCGGCATCAACCAYGGCGTCGCGTTTGATYTGCAGGCGGTGTGCTCCGGCTTYGTCTTCGCGYTGACGACRGCCGACAATTTCCTGCGCGCCGGCGCCCACAARCGGGCGCTGGTGATCGGCGCCGAAACCTTCTCGCGSATCCTCGACTGGAACGACCGCGGCACYTGCGTCTTGTTCGGCGATGGCGCCGGCGCCGTCGTGCTSGAGGCGCAGCAGCATTCCGGCACCACCGACGATCCSGGCGTGCTGACSACGCATCTGCGCTCSGAYGGSCGCCACAAGTCGAAACTGTWYGTCGAYGGCGGTCCCGGYTCGACCAAGACGGTCGGCTWTCTCCGGATGGAGGGCCGCGAGGTGTTCAAGCACGCYGTCGGCATGATCACCGACGTGATCGTCGATGCGTTCAACGCCACCGGCTTCASCGCCGAGGACATCAACTGGTTCATTCCGCACCAGGCCAACAAGCGAATCATCGATGCATCGGCGCACAAGCTGCATATYGCGCCGCARAAGGTGGTSCTGACGGTCGACAAGCACGGCAACACCTCGGCGGCCTCGATCCCGCTGGCGCTGTCGGTCGCSGTGARGGACGGRCGRGTCAAGAAGGGCGATCTGGTGCTGTTYGAGGCGATGGGCGGCGGCTTCACCTGGGGYTCGGCGCTCGTGCGCTGGTAGCGCGGCGGCAAAGAGTATCGACAGGTTGCCGGCATCTTTCCTCCGCCRGGGTGCTGGTCGCTGTTGACCATTGCGCGCTAAGCTTTTAATTTCAGTCAAGAAATTGTTCGCCGAGAGTGCGGGGCAGGCGATGACCACRGGAACCGGAAAAACAGTTACGCGYGTCGATTTGTGTGAGGCGGTCTACCAAAAGGTSGGYCTGTCGCGCACGGAATCGTCGGCGTTTGTCGAGTTGGTGCTGAAGGAGATCACCGATTGCCTGGAAAAGGGCGAGACGGTGAAGCTRTCCTCGTTCGGCTCCTTCATGGTGCGSAAGAAGGGCCAGCGTATCGGGCGYAATCCMAAGACCGGCACYGAGGTGCCGATCTCGCCRCGGCGTGTGATGGTGTTCAAGCCGTCGGCGATCCTGAAGCAGCGGATCAATGGCCATGYCGTCACCAATGGCGACGGCAGCAAGGCCGATTAACAGGCKTTSAAGCCWAGAGGAGCGGGCATTTGGACAAGGCGCCGGATGCGTTCCGTACCATCAGCGAGGTCGCTGACGAGCTCGATATCCCYCAGCATGTGCTGAGGTTCTGGGARACSCGCTTCGCGCAGATCAAGCCGATGAAGCGCAGCGGCGGCCGCCGCTATTAYCGCCCCGACGAYGTCGACCTGCTCAAGGGCATCCGCCGSYTGCTGTACGGCGAGGGCTACACCATCCGCGGCGTGCAGCGGATCCTGAAAGAACATGGCATCAAGTCGGTGCAGGGCATCGCYGACCAGACCGCCGCSGTGTCGTTCGGCGCGGTCGAGGAGGCGGTCGGCAACAGCATGGCCGAGCCSGACGAYCTCGAGAGCAGCGAYGGCCTCGATTTCGACGGCGAGGAGGGCGACGGCGACGAGAARGGYATCGACTACCGATTCGTYGATCCCGACGAGGATCCGATCCTCTCGACCTACAAGGCGCACGCCCATCCAGGCAAGGCRRCCGCSGCGGCRCCACCGSYACGCCCCGCTGTGCCGTCAGCMGATCGTGAGCGGCTCGAGCGCGTGTTGCAGGARCTGGTCGCCTGCCGGCAGCTRATCGACGCGGCGATGAAGGACGGCTGATCCGGGAACSGGCCAGRCACACYTCCGCGCGCRCCAGSGTCGGKCAGAACCACCAYAATGATTGAGGAAAAATGGTCGGAGCGAGAGGATTTGAACCTCCGACCCCTAGTCTCCCAGACTAGTGCGCTAACCGGGCTGCGCCACGCTCCGATGCCGTTCCATTAGCTGCGATCCCGCCTTCGCGCAAGGCAAAGCAGGCCCTCAAACGCCGCAATCCGGTTCTCCAGCCGTGGGAACAATCCGGTTTGCCTGCCCGCCAAAACTGGATATCGTCAGGCGGCGATAACTGAGCCGACCGTAAGTCGCATAGTTCGGATCCTCGCCCTTTCCGGCAGTCGCCAAACAACGACATGTTTTGCAGGAAGGGCGTAGTCTATGCACAAGCTCATATTTCGTATCGCGATCGTTCCAGGTTTGATTATTTCAGGCCTGATAGTTCCAGCCCTGATCGTTCCCCTCGCAACATCGGCGCAGGCGCAGACGGTTTCGACCTCCGTCTCGGTCACGGGCAACGTCAACAGCCCGACTGTTCTGAATTCGTCCGGCCTGCAAGCGCTGCCGCAGACGACACAGACCGACAGCTACACCGCCGGGGGAAATCCGGTCACCGACACCTTCACCGGACCGACGTTGTGGAATGTTCTGCAGAGCGCGGGCGGCATCGCGACCAACCCCGCCATCAAGAACGACGTGCTGAACAACTACATCATCGCGACCGGGGCCGACGGCTACAAGGCGGTGATTTCGGCCGGCGAGATCGCACCGAATTTCGGCCACAAGGCGGATCTGGTCGCCATCCAGGATACCTCCGGCGGACTGCCCGGAGCCAACGGCGTCGCGCGGGTGACAGCGCCTGGCGACAACGCCGGCGGCCGCTATGTCAGCAATCTGACCAACCTCACCGTCGCGAGCGCGATCAGGCAGGCCTCGACCGGCAGCGGCCCCACGAGCAGCTTCACGGTGGGTGGCGCAGTGAACACCAGCATGACGTTCAACCTGGCCGCGCTGCAGGCGTTGCCGGCCTATACCGAGACCGTCACCTACAAGAGCGGATCGACCTCGGTGACCGACACCTATACCGGCGCGCTGCTGTGGAACTGTCTCTTATACACATCTAGATGTGTATAAGAGACAGCACCTATACCGGCGCGTTGCTGTGGAACGTGCTCGGACTAGCCGGCATCCAGCTCGACTCCTCGATCAAGAACGACATCCTCCGCAAGGTGATCACGGTCACCGGTTCGGACGGTTATCAGGTGGCGTTCTCGGCTGGCGAACTCAGCCCGATGTTCGGCAATGAGCCGATCCTGGTTGCCTATGCCGATACGGACGGACAGCTCGGCGCTGGCGGAGCCGACGGTTTCGCGCGGCTCGTGGTGCCCGGCGACATTGCGGGCGGCCGCTACGTATCGAACATCTCCAATTTGAATGTGTTCGATGGAGTCTCGGCCGTGCCCGAGCCGTCGACCTGGGCGATGCTGTTGCTCGGCTTCGGCGGACTCGGCTTCGTAGCCTGCCGACGCAAGCGGCAGTCCGTCCCCGCGATGGTCTGCGGGTAGACACTGTGTCCGCGCGCGAGCTGTAGAGGCAAGCGAGGGATCGACGAGCCTCCGGCACTTGTGGCTGGAGGCTCAGATCCACGCGCACCGGGTACTCTTCACGGCATTCGACGGCGTCGTTTCGACCCTGTGCGGCCGCCGGTTCAGGCCTCGCTATCCATCGCCACGATCAAGCACGCCTTCTCGAGGCGGTTGGTGAGCATCGACAGCTTGGCCGTGAATTCGGCGAGCTCGGGTTCGCTGAACTCCTCGAACACGGTCTTCTTGAACGCCTTGTGCTGTTCGGCGAGACCCGCCAGATGTTTCCGCGTCTTGTCGGTCAGCGACAGCCGGACCACACGCGCATCGGCCGGGGAGGGCGCGCGACGCAGCAGTTCCTTCTGCTCGAGCAGCTTCGACTGTGTGGTCACGAAAGACGGATCGACRTGCAATAGCTTCGACACCACGTTGATCGGCACGCCGTCATCCTTGTCGAGATCAGAGATCGCGATCAGGATCATCCATTGCGGACCGCTGACGCCAAGCGCCTTGCCCCATAACTGACGAACGCGTTCGAGATGCGAGTTGATGGACGAAATCTCGAGAGTGAAGCGCTTGATGATGTCGAGATGTTCGATGGCGCGCTGGCGCGTCGTATCCTTCCTTGTCACTGACACAGCTTTCCTCTTCCCTAGGTGCCGACTCAGCTTTGCGCTGATTTATTCTTCTTGAGTCCCGCTTGGCGGGCGATTTCTCTCGTATGAAGCTCACGAACGCAAGTGAACGTAAAGTAATTATGATGCTCATGTGACGATTAGACTAATTGGGGTGTGGCAAACTTTCCTAGTCAAGCGAAGGGCTTACGGGCAGCGTTGCCGGCGGGCCACAGTGTGGCCGCATTCGCATCCCTGACTTTATAAACTATTTTGATTGGCGAACTCGCCAATGCATATTGAACCCGGCGGTAGGGGAATCTCGATCGTCCCGTTGCGGTGATCGTTCAAGTCCGTCGCACCCTCGCATTGAGGGGGCGGGGTTTGGGGAAAGCGGTCTTGGACAATGCGGGAGGATCACGGGGCGCTCGCGGCCCGGACTCTCCGCATATGAGCAACTTGGAGGTTTAATATGAATTCGGTGAAGAGCCTTATCCTGGGCTCGGCGGCTGCGCTGGTCGCGGTCGGCGGWGCRCAGGCGGCCGATCTTCCTGTCAAGGCCAAAGCGGTCGAGTATGTGAAGGTCTGCTCCCTTTATGGTCCGGGCTTCTACTAYATCCCGGGTACCGACACCTGTATCAAGCTGGGCGGCTATCTGCGCGCTGACGTTGTCGTCAACGGCAACAGCGTGTACGGCCCGAACGTCAACGGCGCGAGCGGTGCRAACAACCGCTTCACCAACGGCTACACCTGGCGTTCGCGTGAAGACCTGAACATCGATACGCGCACCGCGACCGAGTACGGCGTGGTCCGCACCTATTTCGATGCGGTGTTCACCTGGACGTCGGACAGCTACGCGGCAAACGGCGCCGGCGGAACCGTCTACTCGGCGCTCGGCTCGGGTACGGCCGCTGTCAGCGCGCCGAACAACGCCAACGCTGGTGCGGTTGCGGCTGGTGCGGTCGGCGTCTACTACGCCTTCATCCAGTTCGCGGGCTTCACCATCGGTAAGGCGGTTTCGCAGTTCGCTGCTCCCTGGAACGGTTATCCGGGCAACAACTACGACGCGCTCGTCGGCGGCGTGAGCACCACGAACGGCATCAACCAGTTCACCTACACCGCACAGTTCGGCAACGGCGTGTCGCTGGCTCTGTCGGCGCAGGATCAGACTGCGTACATGCAGGCTGGCGTGCAGAATCTCGGCATCGTCGGTGGTGCGGCTTATGGCAGCAGCGACTACGCCGGCACGATCACGCCGGACTTCGTCGCCGCGCAGATGTGTATAAGAGACAGCGTCGGTGGTGCGGCTTATGGCAGCAGCGACTACGCCGGCACGATCACGCCGGACTTCGTCGCCGCGCTCAAGGTCGACCAGGCTTGGGGTATCTTCCAGGCGTCGATCGCCGCGCATGACAACCACGCGGCCTACTACGGCGGCACCGAAGTCACCGGTCACCCGGATGACAAGTGGGGCTGGGCTGGTGCACTGGCCCTGTCGATCAAGAACATCCCGACCGGACCTGGYGACACCATCAACATCCAGGGCGTCTATACGGACGGTGCGACCCGTTACAACATCCAGGAGCTCGCCAGCGGGTTCAACTCGGTCGCCATCTATGGCGGTTCGAGCCTTCCGGGTGCCTATGGCAGCGTCGGCTTCGGCACGTCGCCTGACACGGTGTTCGGTCTGAACGGCCAGCAGCAGACCGTCAAGACCTGGGGTATGCGCGGTGCGTACACCCACAACTGGGATCCCTACTGGAACACCAGCATCTACGGTGCGTACGCTGCGGTTATGTACAACGACCAGGCCAAGTCGCTCATCTGCGGCATCGGCGGCGTCGGTGGCACGTTCCGCACTGCCTTCGGTGGCGGCGCTGGCGTGACCAACTGCAACCCCGACTACAACATCTCGCAGCTCGGTCTGATCACCCGCTGGACCCCGGTCAAGAACCTCACCTTCTCGGCCGAGGCGACCTACGTCCACATCGATCAGAAGTATGCCGGCACGATCACCACGTCGGCTGGCGCGATCGGCAAGCCGACCGCGACCTACGAGCTGAAGGATCAGGACACCGTCCAGATGCTCTTCCGCGCTCAGCGCAACTGGTAATACCGGTTGATCTGATCACGATCCAATAGAACCCCGGCAGGCGACTGCCGGGGTTTTTCTTTGCGTTGAATCGATCGCAGGGGATCGACAGCATTTTTGCGCGAAGCGGACAGCGGATCGCTTGAAGCGAAACGCGTCAACTAGAATTGAGAGCGCCGATTCAATCGGAACGGAAATGGCTCCAGCTGCGGCATTTCGCTCTACGCGAACAACGAAGACGAGCCATGCGATTCATTGGCCGCAAACTTATTTACTTACCTGATCTACTAAACTATATAACCCGCAGCCAACACATTGAATGATGGCTCTTAGCTTGCTGCTAAGCCTCCCAAACCTCCGGCAATGCCCTGCCGGAGGTTTTTGATTCACGGGTGCACGTCGCGATGATCGCGGCCGGTTCGCAAGCGGCTCACCCCGCAAGCTGGTTCACGTCGTCCTGTCGATTCGCCGTCGTCAAGATTTGACGGAATCGATCCGCAGTGCATTCTCGCCGTTCATGGGACGCTTCAAGAACAGCCGTCTGGCTCGGATGAGCAGCGGCCATTACTGCTTGATACGGGATCTCGGGCTGGTGAAGGGCGGCAAGGGATTGCGGCACCATGAAGTGTTGATCGACTTCTCCTGGCGTGGCCTGCTCAAGCTGGTGTTGAGCGCCGGGACTTCCGTCCTGCGGCGACGCGCGCCGGTGCACATCGAGACCGCCGAATAGCGCGCGGTCACTGCTCAAGATCATCTTTGCGACCTGCGCCCGATCGAGTGCGATCGTCGCCACGTCGATGTATTCGGCGAACAAGACGTTCGCGTCGATCGTCGCCTCCACACCGGATTGTTCGCGACGTGGAATGATCTCGCCGCGATGCGGGCTGCCTCGATCCGCTGCGTGTAACGTGGTTGCGCGCAAGAGGCGGGCGCCGTTGCCCGGCGATGAATCGGTGATGTAGAGTGCTGTTGCCAAGCGTTGGGACAGCGATCCGCGTTCCAATAGAAACAAAGAAGAAGCAGGGAAGGAACGGATCTCAGATGAAGGATTTCGCCGGAAAGATTGCCGTCATCACCGGTGGCGGCACGGGCATGGGGCGCGAGCTCGCGCGGCAGCTCGTCGCCGAGGGATGCAATGTCGCGATGTGCGACGTCTCGATGGAAGCGATGGCCGAGACCAAGCGGCTCTGCGAGGTCGAGAAGCTGCCGCAGGGCCTGCGCATCACCACCCATGTCGCCGACGTCTCGATCGAGGACCACTACAAGCGCTTTCGCGACGAGCTGATCGAGCAGCAGGCGACCGACAAGATCCATCTGCTGTTCAACAATGCCGGCATCGGTGGCGGCGGCAGCTTGTTCACCAACACCCGCGAGCAGTGGGAGCGCACGTTCAACATCTGCTGGGGCGGCGTCTATCTCGGCGTCCGCACCTTCCTGCCGCTGCTGGTGAAGGCCGACGAGGCGCACATCGTCAACACGTCGAGCGTCAACGGCTTCTGGGCCTCGGTCGGCCTCGGCGTGTCGCACACCGCCTACAGCGCCGCGAAATTCGCCGTGAAGGGATTCACCGAGGCGATGATCAACGATCTCCGGCTCAACGCGCCGCATGTCAAATGCTCGGTCGTGATGCCCGGTCATATCGGCACCTCGATCGTGTCGAACTCGCGCAAGGTGCAGAACGGCTCCGATCAGCTCAATCCGGACGAACTCAAACAGGCGCGTCAGCGGTTGCAGGGGCAGGGCATCGATGTCGCCAAGATGTCGGACACCGACATCCAGCAACTGGCGCTCGACCGCGCCCGCATCTTCCACGACGAGGCCCCGACCACAGCGGCCGCCGCCGCCAAGATCATCCTCGATGGCGTCAAGGCCGATCGCTGGCGCATCCTGGTCGGTGACGATGCGCACGTGCTCGACGAGCGCGTGCGCAAGACGCCGGAGCAGGCCTACACACCGGAGTTCTATCAGGACCTGGTGGCGGCGACGGGTTGGAAGGTCGGCTGATCTCACGAAGAACCGTCCACCCGCAAAGGCGAAGCCTTTGCGCGGGGACGGGATCAACGCTTCCTTGTTGCTATCAACTACCCGCGCATCGCGCGCTGGCGCGATCCAGACTGATAGGCGAGGCGGTAATGCCCCGAGCAATAGGGCATGCCGCCGAGCGGCGTGTTGCCGCAAAAGCAGAAATCGTCGGCGCCCGGGGTGCTGATCGGCCAGCGGCAGCGCTGCTCGCTCAGCTCGAACAGCGAGCAGCTGTTGGCACTGACGACAGGCGCATCCTCGGGTTCCTGTTCGTAGACTGCCTGGAGTAGCTGGAGCTGCTGCTTCGCGGTCGCCCGTTGCGCGGCATGCGCGGTGGATTTCTTCCGCCGCGCGCGACGCTCGTCCGGCGTCGTGCGGGTGAGGTTCAGCCGCGACAGCTTGCCGATGACGGCATTGCGGCTGACGCCGATATTCACGGCGATGTCGCGGCAGGAGAGCCCGGCCTCGAAGTAGATCTTGAGCTGGTCGATGCGCTCGGGCGTCCAGGTTGGTTGGAGAGTCGGTTCGTTGGCAATCATCTGACGGTTCCACGTTCTGTGTTGAACCGCCGCGCGGACGCGCGCGCCGTCAGGGCGCGCGGCCGTTGTCGCGGATTGCAAGCAACCCGTCCTTGATGGCGAGTCGAATGCCTTCCTCGATCAGTGTCCGTGCAACGCCCGGGACGCTCGTGCCGTGGGTGCCCTGTCTCACCAGCTTCTCGAGATATCCGATGGTCGAGAGCGCCAATGTGACCGGGACGCGGTCGGTTTCGGCCTTTTCCGTAGCCATGAGGAAACGCTTAACCCTGAACGCTTGTACTGAAAAGTATCTATTTAGAGTCTATTTAGGAGTAAGGCGGTTCGTCAAGTCGCCGACCGCAAAATGCGAACGCCGCGCCAGAGGTTAATTTCGGCGCGGCGTGACGTTGATATTTTCTAATTATATGAATGAGTTACGTGCGTAATTCGACCTTGACCGGGAACTTCTTGAGAAGTCGCTCAGCAGTTTCCGCCTTGTCCGGAGGTGCACTCACACTCAGGTACAGCCCGCGGGACGGGTCGGTGATGGCGTCGACGCTGACGTCACCCGATAGCCCTTCCAGTGCCAACAGCTCGCGCGCGGCCTCGCCGGCGGCGATCTCGCGCAGCTTGGGCTTGAAGATCTTGCCGACTGGCGTGACCGGCATTTCCGCAATCACCGATACCACACGCGGCCGCGCCGGCGGCTCGAGGATATTGTCCTGCACGAAGGCGGCGAGGGCCTGCGGATCGATATGCGCGCCGGGCTGTGCCGAGACGAACAGCATCGGCACTTCGCCCGCATAGCTGTCGGGACGTCCGACCGCCGCAGCCAGCGCCACGCCCGGGAACGCGAGCGCGGCATCCTCGATCGCGCGCGGGTCGATGTTGTGCCCGCCGCGGATGATGACATCCTTGGCGCGGCCCATGATGTAGACGAAGCCGTCGGCGTCGATCCGGCAGATATCGCCGGTGCGCAGCCAGCCGTCGCGGAAAGCTTCTTCGGTCTGCTTCTTGTCGACATAGCCGGCGAACACTTGCGGCCCTCTGGTCAGGAGTTCGCCGACCGGCGAGGGCCATGGCCCGGTGTGCAGTCTGCCGCCGTCCAGGATCGCGAGCTCGACCAGCGGATTGCGGGTGCCGACGCTCTCGGCGCGCGGTTTCACGCCGTGCACGTCGTGGGTGATGGCGCCGGCGAGCTCGGTCATGCCGTAGAGCTGCTGGATGCAGGGACCGCCCCAGGTCGCAAGATAGCGCCGCTCGATCTCCGGTGGGCAGATCGAAGCCCCGGTGGCGGTGACGCGCAGGGTCGAGATGTCGCTGTCTCCGACCGGAATATCGGCCAGCGCCCCGAGGATGGTCGGCACGTTGCCGGCGATGTTGATGCGGTATTGCTCGATGATCTGCCAGAAGTTCCGGACCAGCGCCGGATCGCGTGCGCCGGCGGGACCGGGGATCACCATCGTGGTGCCGGCGGACAGACAATTGGCCGAGGTGCAGAACAGGCCGCCGACGTGGAACAGCGGCATCGTGATCATTGCGCGCTCGCCGCGATGGAAGTCGAGCGCCATCCGCGAGGACACGGTGGAAGCGACCATCGCGCGGTTGGTGAGCCGCGCCACCTTGGGATGGCCGGTGGTGCCGCCGGTCGGCAGCATTACCGCGACGCGGTCAGCCTCGCTCATGTCCGTGGACTTGCCGTAGTCGTCGCGCCACGCCGGATCGGGCCGCAGCACCTCGCCGTCGAACGACATCGTGCCGTCGAGCGGCACGATCACGATGCGCTTGAGCGACGGCACCTCGCGCTGCAAGCCTTCGATCCTCTCATAGAGCCCGCCCGGCATGCCCGGCGGCGGCGCCAGCAGCAGTTTTGCTTTGATGGCATTGAGCTGGGCGACGATCGCTTCGCGCGTGAACAGCAGATTGAGCGGCTCGGCAACGCCGCAGGCAGCCGCGCCGAAGATCGCAACGATGCTTGCGGGACAGGCCGGCACCAGGATCGCGACCGCATCGTCCTTGCCGATGCCCTGGCTGCGGAAGTAGTTTTCGGCCGCCTTGACATAGCCCATCAGCTGATCGTTCGAGATCACGACCGGGCTGGGATCGAGCGGCGAGCGCAGATAGATCGCGGCTTCAGCCTCCGGCGCGCCCTGCGGGCCGCGGGCGATGAGATCGAGGATGCGCGGGCAGGCGGCAAGCGTCGCCTGCATCTCCTTGTCGCGCGCGGCCTCGTCGGCCGGTGAGAGCCTGTCCTTCAGCATATCCATCCCCGTCCATTTTTGTTCGTTGGGAGGGGGATTGTATCGAGCCGCGCGCGCGGAGCACAAGTGCGGCTATCGACCGCGTTTCAGCCGTGGACGACCGATTTGGCGATCATGCAGTGGATGCCCTTGGAGCCGTTGACCGTCTGCGTCACCCGCAGGTCGGCGGCCAGGCTGCACAGCGTGTAGGCGTCCTCGCGGGACAGATTGCGCTTCTCGCCGAGCAGCACGATCATGTCGCGCAGCGCCCGCACCACACACTGGTCGAGATCGGGATCCATCGCCATCGTCATGTAATGGTCGGCGGTCTCGGCGCGCGGGTAGGCGAGCTTGAGATCCTTGCGCAAGGTGAGGCGGAAGCGGCCGGTCAGCGCGGTCTCGATCGCGGTGACGCAGACTTCGCCGTCGCCCTGTACGCCATGGCCATCGCCGCAGGAGAACAGCGCGCCCGGCACGAACACCGGCAGATAGAGCTTGGCGCCGGCGCCGAGTTCCTTGTTGTCGAGATTGCCGCCCATCGCGCGCGGGACCAGCGAGGAGATGCGGCCCCAGGCCGGCGGCGGCGAGACGCCCATTACGCCGAAGAACGGCTTCAGCGGCAGATCGAGTCCCCAGGGCATGCGGCCGACCATGCGCGCGCGATCGAGCGGGATGTTGAGGATGCGGGTCTCGTGGAAATCGTCGGGCAGCGTGCCGGACAGCGGCTTGATCAGATTGTAGCCCCAGTCCTGGCGAAGCTGGACGTCGAGGATGTCGACCTCGAGCACGTCGCCGGGCTCGGCGCCGTCAACTGCGATCGGGCCGGTCAGGATGTGCCCCGGCACCATCCGCTCGCTCTCGGCATGGATGTCGTCGAGCTCGGGCGGGACGTGGAATTTGCTTCGATCGGGTACCACATCGGCGCCGCCGCTGACGGTCTCGATCGTGACCTCGTCGCCGCTCGCGACCGTGAGCACCGGCTTCAGCTTGGCTTCGAAAAAGCCCCAATGGCAGGTATCGGGACTGGATTTCAGGTGATGATGGGTCATGTGACGGCTTTTGATTGGTTTCCCAGCAGCGTATGACGCTGTAGCAGAACTTCGCAGAGGCTTCCCTTGTTTTTTGTGCTCTCCAAGACGCTCGGCATCATGCTGCTGCCGATCAATTTCCTGATCGGGATCGGTGTGATCGGCGCCGTGCTGCTGCTGACACGGTTTGCGCGGCTCGGCCGCGGGCTGATGGTCGCCGCGGCGCTGCTGCTCGCGATCTGCGGCTTCTCGCCGCTCGGCAATGTGCTGGTCTCGACGCTCGAGCAGCGCTTCCCGCCATGGGATGCGGCGCGCGGCGCACCCGACGGCATCATCGTGCTCGGCGGCTCGATCGATGCCGATCTGTCGGTTGCACACGGCACGCCCGTGGTGCGCAGCGCGGCTGATCGCGTCATCGCGGCGGCGGTGCTGGCGCGCAAATACCCGAACGCGCGCCTCGTGTTCACCGGCGGCAGCTCCAATTTGATCTCGAACGACGCACGCGAAGCCGACTACGCCGCCGAGATGTTCGAGAGCCTCGGGATTCCCAAATCGCGATTGACCATCGAGCGCCGCTCGCGCAACACGGTGGAGAACGCCGAGTTCTCCAGGGCGCTGGTCGATCCCAAGCCGGGCGAGCGCTGGCTGCTCGTCACCTCGGCCTTTCACATGCCGCGCTCGGTCGGGCTGTTCCGCAAGGCGGGATTCAATGTCGAGGCCTATCCGGTCGATTGGCGTGTCGGCAACGTCTTCAGTTTCGCGACGCTTGCGATCGAGGGCCTGTCGCGGACTGATCTCGGCGCGCGGGAATGGATCGGACTGGTGGCCTATCATCTGGCGGGCAAGACCGATGATCTGCTGCCGGGACCGGTGGCACGGTAGGCGCAAGGCACTTGTCGCGTCCGCCCGCCAATCCGGCTAACATCCACTCAACAGGCGGCGCCAAGCCGCCGATCACGGGAGCTTACGCATGCAGCAACAGACACCGCCGGAACAGTTCGATCTCGCCGCCATCGTCGCGGATCTGAACAGCCTGCTGCGGCTGAAGACCACGGTCATCGGCATCAAGATGTTCGCGCGCGTCGAGGAGATGGAGGCGATCCCGAAAATCCGTCGCCCGTCGGCGGTCCACACCACGGACCAGATCGTGAGCATGGCCTCGCGGCTCGGCTGGACCGTCGGCATCACCGGCGACGATCTGGTCGGCGCGCAATGCCGCGCGGTGATCGGGCTCGCGCCGCAGGACGAGAAGTGGCTCGCCGGCGAGAATTATGTGGGCGTCTGGCACGGCACCGCCGAAGACGCGCGCAAGCGCCAGGAGGCGCTCGATGTGGTGCCCTACGGCCAGTACCAGGCGATGGCGGTGAGCCCGCTGACCAGCGGCCGTCTCGATCCGCCGGACATCTGCCTCGTCTACGCGACGCCGGGCCAGATGATCATCCTGATCAATGGACTTCAGTACACCGGATACAAGAAGTTCGAGTGGGGCGTGGTCGGCGAAACCGCTTGCGCCGACTCGTGGGGGCGGGCGCTGAAAACCGGTGAGCCGAGCCTGTCGCTGCCGTGCTTCGCGGAACGCCGCTATGGCGGCGTGCCCGACGAAGAGATGCTGATGGCGCTGCCGCCGGCCTATCTGGTGAAGGCGATCGCGGGCATGAAGCAGCTCGCCAAGAACGGCCTGCGCTACCCGATCGCGCCCTATGGAATCCAGGCCGATGTGCGCGCCGGCATGGGGGTGTCCTACAAGAAATAGCGGCTGGCGTCATTGCGAGGAGCTCGCGACAAGAATTGCAAGGCAATTTTGCGCTGAAGCGACGAAGCAATCCATCGTTCCGCACACGCGGTGAAATGGATTGCTTCGCTTCGCTCGCAATGACAAAACGGGGCAATTTCGCTGTCTGGGAAACCTGATCCATGTCCTCGTCGAAACTCGATATCGTCGTCTACGGTGCGACCGGCTTCACAGGCCAGCTCGTCGCCGAATATCTCGCCGCGCATTATCGCGACGGCAGCCTGAAATGGGCGATGGCGGGGCGCAGCAAGGACAAGCTCGCCGCGGTTCGTGACGCGATCGGTGCGCCCGCCGACACGCCGCTGATCGTCGCCGATGCCGGTGACGCGGCGTCGCTGAAGGCGATGCTGGCGCAGACCAAGTCGGTCATCTCGACGGTTGGCCCGTATCAGCTCTATGGCAATGAGCTGATCACCGCCTGCGTCGACAGCGGCACCGACTATTTCGATCTCTGCGGCGAGCCGGTCTGGATGCGGCAGATGATCGACAAGCACGAGGCCGCGGCCAAGGCCAGCGGCGCGCGGATCGTGTTCTCCTGCGGTTTCGACTCGGTGCCGTTCGAGCTCGGCACGTTCTTCGTGCAGGAGGAGGCCAAGCGCGTGTTCGGCGCGCCGGCCGCGCGCGTCAAGGGACGCGTGCGCGACATGCGCGGCACGCTGTCGGGCGGCACGGCGGCGAGCGCGAAGGCAACCTTCGACGCCGTCGCCAAGGACCTCAGCCTGGTCGCGATCCTCAACAATCCGTTTGCCCTGACGCCGGGCTTCGAGGGGCCCAAGCAGCCGCGCGGCAGCAAGCCGGCCTATGAGGAGGATCTGCATTCATGGACGGCGCCGTTCATGATGGCGCTGATCAACACGCGCAACGTCCACCGCTCCAACATGCTGATGGGCTTCCCTTACGGACGCGACTTCGTCTACGACGAGATGGTCCTGACCGGTCCGGGCGAGAAGGGCGAGGCCAATGCGAAGAAGGTGATGGCGCTGAATTCGGAGAAGACCGGTCCGAGCGCGCCGAAGCCGGGCGAGGGGCCGTCAAAGGAAGAGCGCGAGAACGGCCGCTACGATCTGCTCTACCTCGCGGTCGCGCCGGACGGCCGCATGGTCCGCGCCGGCATCAAGGGCGATCGCGATCCCGGCTATGGCTCGACCTCGAAGATGATCTCGGAATGCGCGATCTGCCTGTTGCGCGACACGCCTGACGTCGCGCCCGGCTTCTGGACGCCGGGAGCGGCGATGCAGGGCAAGCTCATCAAGCGCCTGGTCGACCACGCCGGGTTGACGTTTGAGGTCGAGAAGTAGCGGCGAGCACGAGCACGGCGTGAATGGTGGGCACGGCGCTAGCGCGCCGTTGCCCACCCTACGCATTGTGCACTACGCCGCCGCCCGCGGATCATACGCGTACATGAAATCCATGCCCTTGGACGACACCGGCAGCAGCAGCTTTATCATGTGATCGCGCAGCCAGGCGCCGGTCGGGCTGAACTCGCGCTTGTTGTTGCCGTTGCGGCGGGCGATCGCCACGATCTTCTCGGCGCGCGGTCGCCGCTCGTGCTCGAAGGCCTGGAACGTGAGGCCGAGCTCCTGGCCGTCGCGCATCAGGATGCCGAGCCGCAACGCGTCCTCCAGCGCCAGCGATGCACCCTGGCCGGCATGCGGGCTGGTGGCGTGCGCGGCGTCGCCGATCAGCAGCGTGCGCTTGCGCGACCAGGTCGGCAGCGTCGCGACGTCGAGCGTATCCGTCATGATGATATTCTCGGCGGCTGCGATGATCTCGGGGATCGGCGCGTGCCAGCCGGCGTGGAAGTCGCGCAGATGCTGTCTGATCGCATCCTGGCTCTGCAACCGGTAGGCCGCCGCGGTCATGCCGCGCGAGGGCTGCGTGCTCCACCACATCGCACCCGCGTCCGGATCGGGGCTGCATAACCCGTAGCCGAAGAAGCCGCTTTGTCCGAATGTCGTCTCCACCTTCCGGCCGATCGGCAGGTGCTCGATCACCTTGCGCGGCACGAAGCCGCCGAAGCCGATCAGCCCGGTGTCGAACGGCGTCGGGCCGTCAGGGATCACATGCCGCCGCACCACAGAGTGCACGCCGTCGGCGCCGATCACGAAATCGCCCTCGGCAGTGCTGCCGTCGGCAAAATAGGCGATCACCGGCTGGTCGCCGCGGTCCTCGATCTTGACCAGCCGCTTCTCGAAGAACACCGAGACGTTGGAGGCCCAGGCCTTGTCGATCAGCGTCTCGTTCAGGGTCGCGCGGCACATGTTCACGGCGGGCTGGCCGAAGCGCTGCTGCATGTTCTGGTTGAGCGAGCCGAGCTTCTTGCCGCTCTGCGAATAGAAATCGAACGACTCGGCGATCGAGCCGTTGCGGATCAGCTCGTCGGCGAGGCCGAGCTCGGCCAGCACATGCATGCCGTTCGGTGCGATCTGCAATCCGCCGCCGATCCCGGTGGAATAGGGCCAGGCTTCATAGAGCTCGGCCTCGATGCCGGCGCGGGTCAGGAACATAGCGGTCACCGGACCGGCGATGCCGGCACCGATGATCAGAGCTTCACGGGGACGAGAGGTCATGCCTTGCTCCATGCAGCCGTGTGAGATAGGAAAGATCAGTAGCTGATTATCTTAGTTAATAAGATAGTTGGCAAGTAAGATATGGGAGCTGCTTTGTCAACTGCGAAATCGCGCGACGCGCTGGTGCAGGAACTCGAGGAGGCGATGCGCCGGTCATCCGCGCAGGGCGTGATGTTCGGCCAAGCCGTTGCAAACATGGCCGGAATTTCCAATTCCGACATGGAATGCATGGACATTCTTCAGCTCGAAGGGCGGGTGACCGCGGGGCGTCTCGCCGAAGTGACCGGACTGACCACCGGCGCGATCACCGGCGTGGTCGATCGCCTGGAAAAGGCGGGTTACGTGCGCCGCGAGCGCGACGAGAGCGACCGCCGCAAGGTCTTCATCTCGGTGGTGGAGGAAAAGGCGGTGGAGATCGGCAAGTTCTACGTGCCGATGCAGCAGGCGATGCTCAAGGTGTGGAGCAGATACACCGACGACGAACTGCGTTTGCTGCTGCGCTTTGCCAATGATGGCTACAAGGGCGTCCTGGAAGCGACCGAGGCATTGAAGGCGGTGATCGACACGCCGCCCGAGCAGCGCGCCAATCTCAAGCTGCCGCCGAAGTCTCGTCGCTGATCTCGGCCGACCTCGCGCGATAGCGCTCGGCCGCCGCATACATGCCCCACATCGTGCCCAGCATCATCCAGAAGTGCCGCCAATGGTCGGTGTCGATGATGAAGCTCTCGCCGACGAAGCCAAGGAATGCCGAGAACACCGCGAGATAGCCGCGCTGCCACGGCACCCGCGTGTACACGAAGCGGAACCCGATGATCGCGGTGACGAACACCAGCGCCGGATAGCAGACCCCCGAGATCCAGCCGCCCGACATGAAGGCGTTGAGGTAGGAGTTGTGGGTGTCCTCGGGGAAGTAGGTGTGGAATTGCAGCGGCCCGATGCCGAACGGCAATTCCAGCGCCATCTGGGCGCCGAGGATGTGGCGGCCGAAGCGGCCGAAGCGGCCTTCGTCGTAGCTCTGGTCGAAGCTCGCGCGCTGCTTGAACATGTCGGCGACCGAGCCGATCGAGAGCAGCACCGCGATCAGCGCAACCGCCAGGATCGCGGCGATCAGCGTCATCACGATGATGCGCGAGCGCTGCGCCTGCGAGCGGCTTGTGAACACCATCAGCGCCAGCATGAAGGCCGCGGTGATCAAGAGGCCACCCCAGGCGGCCCGGGAGAACGACAGCAGGATCGCCAGCGAGATGATGCCGAAGGCAATGGCGTTGCGGAACGCCTTGCCGAACCGGTCGGAGACGACGCTCTGCAACGTGAACAGCGCCGGCAGGATCAGGAACGCACCGAGCACGTTCGGATCCTTGAAGGTGCCGCGGGCGCGATCATACAACGTCAGCAGATCGTAGCCGCCCGGCACCAGATGGAAGTAGCCGGCGATGCCCGCGAGCGAGGCGATCATCGCACCGACGATCAGGCCGCGGCGCAGCATGTCCAGGCGTGCTTCGGTATCCTCCGACATCACCATCGCGAACAGGATGACGGTGACGGCCATGTACCAGGAGGTGAGAACCCAGTTCACCACTTCCGGCTTGTCGAGGAACGGTACCGCGCCGATGCTGTAGCCGACATTGAGCACGGTCAGCGTGAACAGCAGCGGCATGAATACCAGCTGCATGCGCAGGCCGGTGGCGAAGAACAGCACGCAGGCGGTCAGCGTGACCAGCTCGTACGGGCTCGGCTCGATGAAGACGATGGCCATCGACGCCCCGGCCAGCCACACCAGCGCCCGTTGCAGCGCCAGTACGCCTGACGGCGCCGTGGTGGGCAAATGGGACGTTCCGGCTGTCGCCGCATAGGCCATCGGATACTCACGCAACGCGGTACAAACACTGGCTCCGTCGCCCCGTCATTGCGAGGAGCGAAACGACGCAGCAATCCACCTATCCTCGAGCTGCGACATCGATTGCCTCGCTACGCTCGCACTGAAGGCAGTCAGTCTCGAATCTCAGTACGCGTTCTCGTTCTTGGTCAGCAGCGAGAACGGCGTCTTGAGCAGAATGTAGAAGTCGAACAGCACCGACCAATTCTCGATGTAGTACAGATCGTATTCGACGCGCTTCTGGATCTTCTCGTCGGTGTCGACCTCGCCGCGCCAGCCGTTGATCTGSGCCCAGCCGGTGATGCCGGGCTTGACGCGGTGGCGCGCGAAGTAGCCGTCGACCGCCTCGTCGAACAGTTGATTTTGCAGCTTGCTCTGCACGGCGTGCGGACGCGGGCCGACGAGGGACAGGTTGCCCTTCAGTACGACATTGAGCAACTGCGGCAACTCGTCGAGCGAGGTTTTGCGGATGAAGCGGCCGACGCGGGTGACGCGCGGATCGTTCTTGGTCACGACCTTGGCGGCCGTGGGATCGGCTTGATGATGGTACAGCGAGCGAAACTTGTAGACGTCGATCCGCTCATTGTTGAAGCCGAAACGCTTCTGCCGAAACAGCACCGGGCCCGGGCTGTCGAGCTTCACCGCGAGCGCCACCAGCCCCATCACCGGCAGCGCGGCGATCAGCGCCAGGCCGCCGACCACGCGGTCGAACAGCCATTTCAACACCAGGTCCCAGTCGGTGATCGGCGCCTCGAAGACGTCGAGGGTCGGGACGCTGCCGATATAGGAGTAGGAGCGGGGGCGGAAGCGCAGCTTGTTGGTATGCGCCGACAACCGGATGTCGACCGGCAGCACCCAGAGCTTCTTCAGCATTTCCAGGATGCGGGTCTCCGCCGAGATCGGCAGCGCGAACAGCACGAGGTCGATGCGGGTGCGGCGGGCAAACTCGATGATGTCGTCGACCTTGCCGAGCTTCGGCGATCCGGCGCAGGTGTCCATGGCGCGGCTGTCATTGCGGTCGTCGAACACGCCGAGTACGTGGATGTCGGAATCATCCTCGGCGTTCAGTGCCTCGATGAGCTGCTCGCCGTTCTGGTCGGCGCCGACGATGATGGTGCGGCGGTCGAGCCGGCCGTCATGCGCCCAGGCGCGCACCATCGATCGCAGCAGCAGCCGCTCGATGATCAGGACGGCGAGGCCGACGCAGAAGAACGACGACAGCCAGACGCGCGATACTTCGCCACCGAGCTTGGCCAGGAAGGAGGCGCCGATGAACAGCAGGAACACGAATGTCCAGGACGAGATCATCCGCGTCATCTGGCGGAGCTGGCCGCGGAAAACCTGCACCTGATAGATGTCTGCGGCCTGGAAGCAGACCACGGCCGCCGCCGACATGCCGAGGATCGAGGCGATGTATCCCCAGTGGATGCCGGTGAGGGGATGGACATAGGCGAAGTAGAGTCCGACGCCGACGAGGCTGAGCAGCAAGAAATCGGCGAGGCGAACCACGCCGGCGATCACGACCGGCGAGTAGGCGCTGCGAACTTTCTGGTTGGTGACGGCGAGCGCGGCGGGCGACAGGCGCCGGCGCCGTTCAACCTGCGGCTTGGCGGCCGTTGCGGATGCAGCGGCATCCAGCATCGAGCGAGCGTTAAACGGTTCCACGTTTCCACGTCCATTCCTGCGCATGCAGATGGGCATCCGCGCGCAGCAGTGAAATTCCCCTGGACGTGACTTAAGGGGGCAAATCAGAAGAAACGGTTACGAGAGCAAGGAATGGTTAACGTTTGGCAAATGCGTCGCGATAGCCCACCAGCACGCCCTCGACCATGGCGCTTTGCGAGAAATGCTCCGAGATCCGCTCGCGCAACCTCGCGGCGCGCGCCGCAGTCGCCGCGGGATTGTCGAGCGCGGCCTTGATGGCATCAGCCATCGCGCCGGCATTGCTCGGCGCGAACAGGGCGTCGGTGTGGGTGTCGAAGATTTCCGGGATGCCGCCGACATTGGCGGCGATCATCGGAACGCCGGCGGCGGCTGCCTCGATCACCACGTAAGGCATCGAATCGCCACGCGAGGGAACCACCAGCAGGCTGCCCTTGGAGAAGCCATAGCGCGCCTTGACGTGGCCGATGAAGCGTACGGCATTGCCGAGCGACAGCCGCTTCACCTGGTCCTTGAGTCGTTCGAATTCCTCGCCGTCGCCGCCGAGCGTCAGCGTCACGGGCTTGCCGTCGCTGCGCAGCTTCGCAACCGCGTCGATCAGAAGGTCGGCGCCCTTGATGCGGCGGAACTCGCCGACATAGACCACGTCGGTCGCATCGTCCGCCTTGGCGACCGGCTCGAACTCCTCCGACGTGACGCCGTTGAAGACGCAGCGCACGAGGCCCGCGGGCTTGCCCACGGTGCGCTGATAGGTGTCGCGGGCAAACGCGCTCTCGAACAGGAACAGGTCGGTGCTGTTCATCAGCGCACGCTCAAGCTGGCTGTAGAAGCGGCCCTTCCAGGTGTCGAGCGGGTAATGCAGCGAGCCGCCATGCGGTGTGTAGACCCGGATCACCTTGTTGGAGCGCCCGCGCAGCCGGACATAGGCGCCGGCCTTGGCGCCATGGCCGTGCACGACGTCGGGCTTCAGTTGCCGGATCAGCCCGGCGATCTGCGCCCAAACCGTGAAGTCGGCAAAGCGCGGCTCGCGGCGGATCGCCACGCGGCGGACGCCGAGTTTCAGGCGCGGCTCGATCTCGGCGAGGACCGCATCGGCACGTGCGCCACCGGTCAGGCTGTCGGCAACGATGCCGACATGATGACCGCGTTCGATCTGGCCATTGGCGAGATCGAGGATGTGACGAATGATGCCGCCGACCGGGGCRCGGACGACATGCAGGATGCGCAGCGGCGGGTTCTGATCCTGATCCTGTGCCATCGATCAGAACCAGCGTTCGCCGACGAACACGGTGTCACCGGGCCCGATCGGCGTGCCGAGCGGCACGACAAAGCGGCCCGCGCCCGACGCATCGGTGTGGGTGACCGTAACGGTATCGCGCCTGGCCCGCGGCGAGAAGCCGCCGGCGATCGCGACGGCGCTCTCGACCGTCATGTTGGGCACGTAGGGATACTGGCCCGGGGCCTGCACTTCACCAAGGATGAAGAAGGGACGATAGGATTCGATTTCGACGGCGACCGAAGGCTCACGGATGAAGCCGTTGCGCAGCCGTGCTGAAATCTCGGCGGCGAGCCCGGCCGGGGTGCGGCCGCGTGCTGGCACCGAGCCGATCAGCGGCATGGTGATCGCGCCGGCGGCGTCGATCGCATAGGAGTTGGTCAGGCCTTCCTGGCCATAGACCACGACGCGAAGCTTGTCGCCGGGACCGAGATTATAGGCCTCGCGCGGCGGCGCCGGCTCGGCATAGGCCACCGGCGCAGCGAAGGCGGATCCATACGCCATCGAATCGAGGCCCGGGTCACCGGCGACCGGCGAGGTACGACCCATGCAGCCCGACAGCGCGAGCGCAGCAATCAGACAAACAATGGGAGCGCGCAGGTCGCGCATGTCAGGAATCCCGAGACAATATCGGCTCCGATTAACGRCACTCATGGTTAATAAAGGATGAGGGGCAAGTGGTTGTGGCGTCGTCCGTCAACCGGGCCGATTAACCCAGCAGCAACCTTAATGGACTGTAATCGCCTGCATTGAGGTGGAATCGCGGCGTCCGCGGGAGTTCGTGATGCGTTTTGAATTCTGGCGTAGAGGCAAGGAAAAGGCCGTCGTGCAACGGGCGTTGCCGAAATCCGCGCCCATTGCCGATGCGGCCATTGTGCAGCCAGCTCCGCCGATTCCGGCGCTCGACAAGCCGGCGCGCCCATCCGAGGCAGCCGATCTCGACCTGCACGTGCTCGGCCGCGCGCTGGCGCGCAAGCGCGGCTGGATCATCGTGCCGACCGTGCTCGTGTTCGCGTTGTCGCTTGCCGCCGTCAATGTCGTGACGCCGCGCTACAAGTCCGAAGCGCGAATCCTGATCGATAATCGCGAGAACGCCTTCCTTCGCCCGAACGGCGAGCGCGACCTCGAGCGCACCTCGCTCGATGCCGAGGCTGTCACCAGCCAGGTGCAACTGGTGATGTCCCGTGATCTCGCGCGCGACATCATCAAGAAGAACAAGCTCGCCGAGCGTCCGGAGTTCGATCCGGTGCTGCGCGGCTTCTCGCCGCTGAAATCGCTGCTGGCGCTGTTCGGCATCGGCCGCGATCCGTTCAGCCTGACGCCGGAAGAGCGCGTGCTCGATGCCTATTACGAGCGCTTCCAGGCCTATGCCGTCGACAAGTCGCGCGTCATCGTGGTGGAATTCCAGTCGCAAGATCCCGAGCTCGCCGCGCGTGTCGCCAACTCGATCGCCGACGGCTATCTGGTTTTGCAGCAGGCCGCGCGGCAGGACCAGGCCAAGTCCGCCAGCACCTGGCTGCTCGGCGAGATCGACAAGCTGCGTACAAAGGTCGCGGACGCCGATTCGCGGGTCGAGGAATTCCGCTCGAAGTCGAGCCTGTTCGTCGGCACCAACAACATTCCGTTGTCGAACCAGCAAATGGGTGAGTTGAATACGCAGCTCAACAACGCTCGTGCGCTGAAAGCCGACGCCGAGACCAAGGCGCGGCTGATCCGCGAGATGCTTCAGAGCGGCAAGCCGATCGAGGCTTCGGAAGTGCTCAACTCCGAGCTGATCCGCCGCATGGCCGAGCAGCGCGGCACGTTGCGTGCGCAGCTCGCCGAGCAGTCGTCGACGCTGCTCGACAACCATCCGCGCATCAAGGAATTGAAGGCGCAGATCGCCGACCTCGACCGGCAATTGCGCGAAGAGGCCGGCAAGATCTCGCGCTCGCTCGACAATGATGCAAGGGTCGCCGATGGTCGCGTCCAGGCACTGCAGGCGAGCCTCGACCAGTCGAAGAAGCAGGCCTCGTCGAGTAACAGCCAGGACGTGCAACTGCGCGGGCTGGAGCGAGAGGCCAAGGCGCAGCGTGACCTGCTCGAAGCCTATCTGGCGAAGTACCGCGAAGCGACTGCGCGCGAGAACATCGAAGCCGCGCCGACCGATGGCCGCATCATCTCGCGCGCCACGGTGTCGAACACGCCGGCCTATCCGAAGAAGCTGCCGATCGTGCTGATCGCGACGCTCGCAACGCTGCTGCTGTCAGCCGGCATCATCATCACCGGCGAACTGTTGCGCATCTCGGCGCCCGGCGCGGTGGGCCGTGCCTTCGCGCCGGCGACTGCCGTGATCAGGCGCCGCGAGCCGGTCATGGAGGCCGCAACCGTGGAGGCGCCGGCGCTGGCGCCGACACTGCCGCCTGAACCCGAGTTCGCATCATCGGTCGCGTCGGCACTGCCGCCGGAGCCCGAGTTGCCGCTGGAGCCGGCGTTCGCACCTGAGCCAGTCATGAACGAGCCGGAGCCCGTGCTGGCCCGGACCGTCGACGAGATCGATGTGCTCGCCGAGCGCCTCGTCGCAGCGGGTCCCGCCGCCCACAAGGTCACGGTGCTCGGTCCGGCTGCGGCCGAGAGCGTGACGCTGACCACGCTGACGCTGGCGCGTCTGATGGCGCGGCAGGCCAAGGTCGTGGTGGTCGATCTGGTCGCGTCCTCGCCGGTGCTGACCTCGGCCACGGTTGATCCGGCCGCGCCGGGCCTTGCCGAATTGATGCAGGGCGAGGCGACGTTCGCGCAGATCATCACCAAGGACCGGCAGTCGCGGGTTCAGATCGTCAGCGCCGGGCGCCCGGGCTTCGATCGCTCCCACCTGCAATCGCCGCGGCTGGTCCTTGCGATCGACGCGCTGCTGCGGGTCTATGACCACGTGCTGCTCGACGCCGGCTCGGCCGTCGACCTGCCGGCCGAACTGCTGACCACGAAGGCGCAGGCCGTCGTCGTGCCGGATGCCGCCATGGCGCAGGACGCGCGCCATCAGATGGTCGATCAGCTCAGGGCCGTCGGCTTCTCCGAGGTGACGATGCTGAGCAAGCCCTGCGCGCCGTCTGAAATGGCCGCGCCGGGCCCGCGGGTCGTGGCCGCCTGAGTTGCTCTCTCAAGCCGTATCTCTTCGGAAAGCCGCTTCACAGTTTTCCGGATCATGCCTCAGTGCGCCAGCATCGGCTGGCGCATCGATCGCTCGAGCACCGGATCGATCCGCAGTTTGATCGTCACCAGCGCGCCGATCAGTCCGACGACGGCGAGCAGCAGCAGCCCCGCGGTGAAACCACCGGTCAGGTCCTTCAGATAGCCCATCGCGAACGGACCGGCGAAGCCSGAGAGATTGCCGAGCGAGTTGATCGCGGCAATGCCGGCCGCCGCCGAAGCACCGCTCAGGATGCTGGCCGGCATCGGCCAGAACATCGGCGGCACCGCCGAGACACCGATCTGCGCGATGCACAGCAGGCCGACGATCAGCACCGGGCTCGACACGAGGCCGGCAAGGCCGATGCCGACGGCGGCGAGCACCAGCGCGCCTGCAACATGGTAGCGCCGTTCGCCGGTCTTGTCGGAATGGCGACCGAGTAGCACCATGCCGATCGCGCCGAATACGAAGGGCAGGGCCGCGATCAGGCCGGTCTGGGTGTCGGTGACGCCGAACGCCTTGATGATGGTCGGCAGGAAGAACGCGACGCCGTAGCTTGCCGCGTTCAGGCAGAAATACACCAGCGCGCAGGCGAGCACCCGCGAGTCGGTCAGCGACTGCAACACCGAGATGTGCTCGACCGCTTCCTTTCGCTCGCGTTCGAATTCGAGGGTGTTCTGAACCCACTTGATCTCGTCGGGCTGCAGCCAGTTCGCCTGGCGCGGGAAATCGGGCAGGAAAATCAGCACCGCGAAGCCGACCAGCACTGACGGCAGCGCCTCACAGATGAACAGCCATTGCCATCCGGTCAGACCGGCGCCGGACAGATTGAGCAACAAACCGGAGATCGGCGCCCCGATGATGCTCGAGATCGGGATCGCGAGCATGAACAGGCTGATGACGCGCGCCCGGTAGATCGTCGGGAACCAGAGCGTCAGATAGAAGATGATGCCGGGGAAGAAGCCGGCTTCGCAGGCGCCGAGCAGCAGGCGCAGGAAGTAGAAGATCCATTCGCTCGAGAAGCCGCTCGCAGCCGACATCTGCGGGATGAAGGCGAACGCCGCCGAGACGATGCCCCAGCTGATCATGATGCGGGCGATCCAGCGCCGCGCGCCGAACCGTTCCAGCAGGATGTTGGAGGGCACCTCGAAGAAGAAGTAGCCGATGAAGAACAGCCCTGCGCCGAGCCCATAGGCGGCCTCGCTGAGGCCGAGCGCCGTGTTCATGTGCAGCTTGGCAAAGCCGACATTGACGCGATCGAGATAGGCGACGAAGTAACACAGGATGAGGAACGGGATCAGCCGCCGCATCATCTTTCCGATTGCGCGCTTCTCGACATCGTCGCTCATCGTTTCCATCCTTTCTGGTTGTTCGATTTGCGGACGGCTATCGCGCTGTCCGCGGTGGCATCTGGTACACCCGCAGCGGTCCGTCGCTTGCCCTTGCAAGTTGCCTTGCAATCGTTGCGTTCATTGTTGTGTAATCGATGGCCGCGTGACTAATGGCATTTGGGAATGGAGCCACGGCGAAACTGTCATGATGCACCGCGGGATGAACGCGGGAACTCCGGGCGTTTTCCACCGAAGTGGATCGCAGTTCGCGTCGAGGAAACGCTTCGAAACAGACTCAGAGCTTCGGTCCAACGCAATCGGAGCGGGGCTTAATCGACAGGATAGTGGCGGGCCGTGATCAATAATCTGAAATTGCGCCAGTTGCGCCTGCTGGTCGCCCTCGACAGCGAGCGCAAGCTGCAGCTGGCGGCCGAGCGCCTCAACATCACCCAATCGGCGGCCTCCAAGATGCTGGCCGAGATCGAAGCCGTGGCGCGGGTTCCGCTGTTCGAACGGACGGCGCGCGGCGTCGAGCCGACGGCCTATGGCACGATCCTGATCCGTGGCGGCAGGAGCGTGCTCGCGGACCTTGACCGGGTCACCAATGAATTCGCCGGCTACCGGTCCGGCGAGCTCGGCACGGTGTCGGTCGGGACGGTCGCGAAGCCCAGCATCGACCTTGTCGTCGACGTCATGCAGTATCTCGGCGAGAAGCTGCACCGGGTGAACATTTCACTCGATGTCAGCACCAGCCCGCCATTGATCACGCGCCTTCTTGCCCTGGAGCTCGACTTCGTCGTCGCGCGCATTCCGGTCGGCGTCGATCCGGCGCAATTCGACTATCACGAGATCGGCGCCGAGCAGGCCGGCTTGCTGGTTCGCGCCGAGCACCCGCTGGCCAATCTCGACAGCGTCAATCTGGAGGACACGGTCGACCTGCAATGGATCTCGCAGCCGCGGGAATCCTTCATGCGTCAGGCGCTCGAGCGGCTGTTCCATAGCCGGGGTATTGCGCCGCCGCAGCGCATGATCAACACCGAGTCCTTCTCCGCCTCGATCGGGATTGCGGCCGGGATCGATGCGATCGTGCCGGTGCCTTTGCTGATCTTCGATCTGCTCGATCCGCAGCGTTTCAAGATGCTCCGCATCCGCGATCAATTGATGCTCGAAAGCTACGGGCTGATCAAGCTGCGCAAGCGCGCGCTGTCGCCAGCAGCGAAGCTGGTGTTCGATGCGATGATGCGGCTCGGCGTGACGAGCAGCCGGCCGGCTGCGGAAAGCGAAACGGCGTAGCGTCGCGCGCAGCCGGTCTCAGCGGAACATGGCGCGCAGGTTCTGGGCAATCTCGAGCAACGCGGGATTGTGCTTCACGGCGCGCTTGGCGCGACTGATGGCCGACAGTGCACCGGCCGCCGCCTTGCCGCGCAGGCTGAGCGGAATGAAGCTGTCGACGATCACCTCATCGTCCTTGCAGAACAGCCGCTTGTACTCGTCCGAGCCGATGCCGAGATCGAAGGCGCGGTAGTCCTGGCCGGCATGATGATCGATGATGTCGCGCATCAGGATCAGGCCCGGGCTGTATTTGGAATTGGCCGACATCGTGTAGGTGTTGAACATCATCGAGAAGCGATGACCGTCGGAGACGCCGGCGAAGATCGCGATCACTTCCTCGTCGCACTCCAGCGCGTGGATGTCGATCGCATAGCCCTTGCCGTCGGCGCGCGGCGCGAGGCAGGCGCTGCGGATGAACTGCTCGACTCCCGGCTCGGCGAACACATTGGGCAGCTTCTGCTCGGCCATGCGCTGCGGCTTGACGCGGAAGAACCAGTCGAGCAGGCGGCAGACGTCGGCGCTCTCGCGCGCGACGTGATAGCGGTAGCCGGACAGCGGTTGCAGCTTGCGCTCCTTGCCCTTGAGGCGGCGGCGGAACGAATTGCTGATCAGCGCCGCGGGGGCCGCGTCGGGCTCGATCACCAGCAGCGGGCAGTCGTTGACCGAAGGCTGGTGCGGCAGCAGGGCGAGCGGATTGGGCAGGTCCTGCCAGCGCAGCGGCTGCTGGCACAGCACCAGCGCATCGACGCGCGAGCGCTCGGCGATCGAGCGGGTCAGGGCCGCGATGTCGGCTTCGGTCGCGTTGGCGGCGAAATCCTTCTCGCACAGCGCCATGTTGAAGGTCGCATGCTTGCCTCCCATGAAGCTCGCGCAATTGGCGCCGAGGCGGGATTCGACGGCGAGCGGCAACAGCAACAGCGGCCGGCGTTCGCTGTCATGGGCCACCACGATGAGCGGCCGCACGCCCTCGCGCTCGCCGACCTGACGCTGCCAACTCGCAAGGAAATCGAAGCGCTGATAGGGGGTGAAGCTGTGTTGCGCGGTCTCGAAACCGCGCCAGGTCGTCTCGGCTGCGGCGAGATCATGAAAGATGTCGACGCCGGCAACGCGGACTGCGTTCGGCCACGTTCGCGTCCCGGCCGTTTGGCCCTCAACTGCCGCCGCCATGATCATCTCGGAACCCAAAATAACTTAAGGTATTAATTTACAGTTCTTGACTGCGGTCGACCTTCGCAGGGAAATGTCAACAAAGAGTAATAACAATGGCCTGGCGGGATGCTTGGCGGCGTGTGGGAACCGCCGCACGAGGGCGGGATCTAGGTGCCGGACAACGGGATTTGGCGACGGGCCAAGGCAGAGCTCGCGTATTTCAGCGGCGCCTTCAGGCTGCGGGAGGGTAAGGCCGGGGGCGCCGGGGCGATCCTGCGCTTCGCGCGCGTGCGTCCGCCGCAACGGACGCGCTTTCAGCCGCTCAGGTCGCAGGAGATCACGCCGGAATTCCTGGATCGCACGATCCGCGCGCTGAAGCGCTGGCGCTACGACATCGTTGGGATCGACGAGGCCTGCCGCCGCGCAGTGACCTTGCCGGAGCATCGGCGTTTTGCCTGCCTGACCTTCGACGGCGCCAGCAAGGATATCGTCACGCATGCCTATCCGGTGCTCGCGAGGCACGGCGTCCCCTTCACACTCTACCTGCCGACGGCCTTCCCGGACGGCGTGGGCGTAGCCTGGTGGCTGGCGCTCGAGGACATCATCGCGCGCGAAGACCGCATCAGCATGATGATCGAGGGTCGCGAGCGGCACTTCGCGATCTCCAGTCTGTCGGACAAATACGAGCTGTTCGATTTCCTGTCCGGCTGGCTGCGCAAGTTGCCGCCGCCGGAGCTGGCTTATGCGGTGAACGATCTCGGCACACGCTATGCAGCCGATGCCGCGCAACTGTCTCGCGTCGCATCGCTTGACTGGGCTGATCTGGTGCAGCTCGCGGCGGATCCGAACGTGACGTTCGGCAGCGCCACCGTGGATTATTTCGTGCTGTCCAATCTCGGGGATACCGACGCGCAGCGTGAGATGGCGATGGGAAAAGCTGTGGCCGAAAGCGCGCTTCGACGCGAGGTCAGGCATTTCGCGTATCCCTTCGGGGACCGCGACGCATTCCGTCGCTCACACGTCGTGATGGCCGAGGAAACGGGCATTGCCAGCGCGGTGTCGACCATCTCCGGTGTGGTCGGAGCGCAGGGCGGCACCAACCTCCATGCATTGCCGCGCATCGCATGGGACGGCCGCGTGGGGTCGCTACGGATGATGCGGGTGCTGCTCTCAGGCGTGATGTTCGCGCCGGTTCGGCCGACGCGGAGCGCGCATGACACCACCGCCTAAACTGGAACGGCAGTTCGGCCGGCAAGCGTTCGGCGCGGATCCGGAAGGCTATGATGCGGCGCGGCCCGACTATCCGGACTGGGTGTTCGATACGCTCTGCTCGCGATGCGGACTGGGGGAAAAGACCGCGACGTTCGAGATCGGCGCAGGAACCGGCAAGGCGACCCGCCGCCTGCTTGAACGCGGCGCTGATCCACTGACCGCCATCGAGCCGGACCCGCGGCTGGCTGATTTCCTGCGCAAGACCAATGTGGGCAAGCCGTTGCGGGTCGTGGTCGCTCCGTTCGAGGATGCGCCGCTGGACGAGGGCGCCTTCGACCTCGGCGTCAGCGCCACCTCGTTTCACTGGCTCGATGAGGAGACTGCGCTAGCCAGGATCACGCGTCTGCTTCGCCCGGGCGGCTGGTGGTCCGCGGTCTGGAACGTGTTCGGCGACGACAGCCGGCCCGATCCTTTCCACGAGGCGACCAGTCGATTGGCGCATGGCCCGACAAGCCCTTCACAGGGCGAAGGAGGCATACCTTTTGCCCTCGACAGCGCGGCGCGCCTGGCTGCGCTGCGGACTGCCGGCGCCTTCGACATGATCGACTACAACGTCAGCCGATGGCCACTCGTTCTCGATGCCGAGCAGACGGTGGCGTTATACTCGACCTATTCGAACATCACGGCGCACCCTGATCGCGACAATGTCCTGGCCGAGATCGGCCGCATCGCCCGCGATGAGTTCGGCGGACGGGTTGTCCGGAACATGACGACCAGTCTCTACGTCGCGCGCCGGTCGCGATGATCAGCGGCCATGCCTTAAGCGCGATCGGGGCGCAACATCCAGGACACGATCGGCATCGCCGGCAGCACCCAGCCGAGACCCGCGACGACGTAGAAGACCGCCTGCAGCAGCCCGGAATTGGCCAGCCATGGCGTCTGCGCGACCGTCATGCCAAGCAGCGACCACACCACCACCAGGATGAGCAGGAAGATGGTTCCGAGCAGTTTGCGGGTGCGTATGGCCATGGCGGATATGTGCAACTCGTGATCCAGAGCGTTGTCGGCGGCGCTTGCGCCGGGGGCGCGGCGGACTATAAGGGGCCCGAAAATCCAATCAAGTCAGGGCGAAATGGCCGGTATTTCCGCAAGAACATCGCAGCTCCGCGCCGTAAAGGTATGGCTATTGGTGGTCGCTGCCCTGATTGCGCTGATGGTGCTGGTCGGCGGCGCCACGCGGCTGACCGAGTCCGGGCTGTCGATCGTCGAATGGAAGCCGGTGACCGGTGCGCTGCCGCCGCTGACCGAGGCGCAATGGACCAAGGCCTTCGAGGGCTACCAGAAGATTCCGCAATATCGCGAGCTCAATGCCGGGATGACGCTCGAGCAGTTCAAGACGATCTTCTGGTGGGAGTGGAGCCACCGGCTGCTCGGCCGGGTGATCGGCGCCGCTTATCTGCTGCCGTTCCTGTATTTCCTGTGGCGCGGCACGGTGAGCGGTGAGCTCGGCCGGCGGCTGTGGGTGATCTTCGGCCTCGGCGCGCTGCAAGGCGGCGTCGGCTGGTGGATGGTGGCCTCCGGCCTCTCGGAACGCGTCGAGGTGTCGCAGTATCGGCTGGCGACGCATCTGGTGCTGGCGCTGCTGATCTTCGCGGCGATCGTCTGGACGCTGCGCCGGCTTTCGGACCGCCCGTCCGTGATCGCGCCCGCCAGGCTGAAGATCACGAGCGCGATGCTGCTCGTGATCACCTTCGTGCAGCTCTATTTCGGCGCGCTGGTCGCCGGCCTGCGCGCCGGCAGGGTCTATAACACCTGGCCCGAGATCGACGGCGGCCTGATCCCGTCGGCCGACCGGCTGTGGTTCGAGACGCCGTGGTGGCGCAATCTGTTCGACAACACGCTGACGGTGCAGTTCGAGCATCGCATGACCGCATATCTGCTGTTCGCCCTGGCGATCGCGCATGCGATCGATGCCGTGCGGTCGCGCGCTGGCGGCGGCGTGATCGCCGGCGCGTGGTGGCTGGTCGCAGCGATCACGTTGCAGGCGACGCTCGGCATTCTGACGCTGCTGCATCAGGTGCCGATTGATCTCGCGCTGACCCACCAGGCGGTCGCGATCGTCGTGCTGACCCTTGCGGTATTGCAGGCCGAGCGCTTCGCAGCGCGCCGCACCGAGAGGGACCAGCCGACCTTGGTTGCGGTCGGCCAGTCCCTTTGATCGGTCAGGTGAGATAGTCGAGCCCGATATCGAGTGCGGCCGAGCTGTGGGTGATCCAGCCAGCCGAGATCAGGTCGACGCCGGTGGCGGCGATCGCCGCGGCGGTCGCCGCCGTGATGCGGCCGGAGGCTTCGGTGATCGCCTTGCCGCGGGCCATCTCCACCGCGCGCGCGAGCTGCTCGGTCGTCATGTTGTCGAGCAGCACCGCGTCGACGTCGAGCGCGAGCGCCTCCTCGAGCTGCGACAGCGTGTCGACCTCGACCTCGATCTTGACCATATGCCCGGCATTGGCCTTGGCGCGCTCGATCGCGGTGCGGATGCCGCCGGCGAGCGCGATGTGGTTGTCCTTGATCAGCATCGCATCGTCGAGCCCGAAACGGTGATTGCCGCCGCCGCCGGCGCGCACCGCATACTTCTCCAGCGCCCGCAGCCCCGGCGTGGTCTTGCGGATGTCGACGATTTGCGCGCGCGTGCCCGTGACGGCTTTGACGAGCGTGGCGGTCGCGGTCGCGACGCCGCTCAGATGGCAGAGGAAGTTGAGTGCGGTCCGCTCCGCGGTGAGCAGGCCGCGCGCCGGGCCGTCGATGATCGCGATGACTTCGTCGGGTTCGACCGCGCTGCCGTCGGGCCGCTCGGCGCGCAACTCGATCGATGGCGAAACCATCTGGAACACGGTGCGTGCGACGTCGAGGCCTGCGATCACGCCAGGCTGCCGTGCCCGCATCACCAGCCGGGCCTGCTGGCCGGCCGGTACGATCGCGTCCGCCGTGATATCGCCGGCGCGGCCGAGATCCTCGCGCAAGGCGGCTTGCACGATCGGTTCATAGAGCAGCGGCAACAGGGGATTGAGGGTGGTCATGAGCGGGCACTCCTTGCTGAGATCCTGGTTTCGACGATATTGCGCGCGGCGGCGAGCGCCTCGGCACGGGTGAGGGAAGACGGTGCTGCCGACAAGGCGGTGTGCGGGAAATCGGTGCGGAAATGACCGCCGCGGCTTTCCTCGCGCCTGATCGCGGCAACCGCGATCATCAGGCCGACCAACGCTGCGTCGGACGCCGCACTCTGGCCGGATGCGAACGGATAGAGGCTCCGGATCGCACGCGCGATCCCGTCATGGTCGCGCAGCACGCCGAGCCCCTGGGTGAGGATCGGCCGCACCACGGAGGGATCGGTGGCTGGCGGCATGGCATCGTCGCGCAGCATCGCCCGCGGACCGGCGCTCATGCTTTCGACGCTCTCGGCAACCCAGCGCGCGCAGACGACCGCCTCCATCAGCGAGTTGCTGGCGAGCCGGTTGGCGCCGTGCAGGCCGGTGCGCGCGGCTTCGCCGCAGGCCCACAGGCCCTGCACCGAGCTGCGGCCAAAACCGTCAACCGCGATGCCACCCATGTGATAGTGGACCGCGGGACGGATCGGGATCGGATCACGGGCGGGGTCGATGCCTGCCATCTTGCAGAAGGCGCTGATCACTGGATAGCGCTGCGCGAAATCTGCGCCGGGATTCTTGCGCGCGTCGAGCAAGGTGCGGTGTCCCGCGGCGCGGTGGCGCCAGACCGCGCGCGCGACGATGTCGCGCGGCGCAAGCTCGGCGCCTGGTTGATCGAGCATGAAACGCTGTCCGCTCTCGTCGATCAGCACGGCGCCGTCGCCGCGGATCGCTTCGGTGAGCAGCGGCATCGGCCGCGACGGCCCGTCGAAGGCGGTCGGATGAAACTGGACGAATTCGATGTCCGACAAGGTTGCGCCGGCATGTGCCGCGAGCGCGAGGCCCTGGCCGAAACATCCACCGGGATTGGTGCTGTCGGCGAACAATCCGCCGATGCCGCCAGTCGCGATCACCACGCGGTTGGTCGCGATCGTCAGCGGTCCGCGCTGACCGGTCACAAGCACGCCCCTGACCGCATTGTCATCGACGATCAGGCGACGCGCCTCGACGCCTTCCAGCAACGTGATCGACGGCGTCTGACGGACGGCGGCGATCAGGGCGCGCATGATCTCGCGGCCGGTGCCGTCGCCCGTGGCGTGTACGATACGGTTGCGGCCGTGCGCGGCCTCGAGCCCGAGGCGCCAGGTGCCGTCGGCACGACGGTCGAAGGCGACGCCGAGTTCGGCCAGATGCTCGACGGCGGCAGGCGCCGCATGAACGATCCGGGATGCTGCCGCCGCGTCGCAAAGGCCGGCACCAGCCGCGAGCGTGTCGGCGAGATGCAGGGCAGGCGTGTCATCCGCGCCGACCGGTGCGGCGAGGCCGCCCTGTGCCCACATGCTGGAGGCTTCCGCGCCGAGCGGCGATTTCGACACCAGCACGACGGGCTCGGGCGCGAGCTGAAGCGCGGTCATCAGCCCCGCCGCGCCGCCGCCGATGATGACCGGGCGGCCGTTCAGATCAGAGAGATCGGCACTCATATTGCCAGCATCCTTTCGACGCTCTTGCGCGCACGATCGGCGATTTCGGGGTCGATCGTGACTTCGTGCTGATTGGTCTCCAGCGCGTGGCGGATGTTCTTCAGGGTGATCCGCTTCATGTGCGGGCAGAGATTGCAGGGGCGGACGAAGTCGACATCCGGATTGCGTGCCGCGATGTTGTCGCTCATCGAGCATTCCGTCAGCAGCACGACGCGGGGCGGGCGCTTGGTCTCGACGAATGTCTGCATCGCGGCCGTCGAGCCTGAGAAGTCGGCTTCCGCGACGACGTCAGGCGGGCATTCCGGATGCGCCAGGACGGTGACATCAGGATGGTTCTCGCGCAGCTGGCGCACGTCATCGGCGGTGAACAACTCGTGCACCTCGCAATGGCCCTTCCAGGCGATGATCTTCTTGCTGGTCTGCTTGGCGATGTTCTGCGCCAGATATTCATCGGGCAGCATGATGACGCGCTCGGTGTCGAGCGATTCCACGATATTCAGCGCATTGCCCGATGTGCAGCAGATGTCGGACTCCGCCTTCACCGCGGTCGACGTGTTGACATAGGCGACGACGGGCGCGTCCGGATAGCGCGCGCGCATCAGCCGCACGTCCTCGGCCGTGATGGAATCCGCCAGTGAGCAGCCGGCCTTGAGGTCGGGGATCAGCACGGTCTTGGCCGGATTGAGCAACTTCGCGGTTTCGGCCATGAAGTGCACGCCCGCGAGCACGATGACGTCGGCGTCGACCTTGGTCGCTTCGCGCGCGAGCAGGAGGCTGTCGCCGACGATATCGGCGACGCCGTGGAAGATCTCCGGGGTCTGGTAGTTGTGCGCCAGCACCACCGCGTTGCGGCGGCGTTTCAGCGCGAGGATCGCATCGACGTCCTCGGCGAAGGTCGCCCATTCGAATGGCGGGATGACGCGTTTGACACGCTCATAGAGCGGTGCGGTACGGGTAAGAAGGTCGGTATCGAGCAGAGCCATTTATACTCTCCATGAGTATAAGATAGCTTATACTTATCCTGAGCATAAGGCGTGTCAAGTACGAGAAAGCGGGAGCTTGGTGCCGGCGACGGCCCGTTCGGCCAGAACGGCATGGCGGAAGCGGAACAGCTTGGCCGGCCGCCCGACGGTATCGGCGGCCATTGCGCCAGTTTCTTCAACGAGTTCCTGCTGCTCAATCAGCCGGCGGAAGTTCTGTTTGTGGACCAGCCGGCCTGCGAGCGCCTCAACACTGCGTTGCAATTGCAGCAGGGTGAATTCGGCCGGCATCAACTCGAATACCACCGGACGGTATTTGATCTTGGCGCGCAGCCGCGCGATTCCGGTCGCGAGAATGCGGCGATGATCCGCCGTCATCGGCTTTCCCGGAACGACTGTTGCCTCGCGGCCGCGCGCGCGATCGGCTTCCGGGATCAGCGACGCCTCCCAGAGCAGTTCGTAACGCTGCAATACCAGTTCTTCGTTCCAGTCGCGCTCGTCGAGACCGAAGGTGATGGCGCAGCGCTGCCAGCGCTCGCGCTGCAATGTCGGTGAGGAGGCTTCCTTCGCCCATGCCTTCAGTTTCGGGGCGATCGTCTTGGCGATGAAGGCCGGTGCGCCGTCGCGATGATCCTCCCAGGGAAAGTAGTCGTACCAGCCGGACCAGTGCGCCTCGAAACCTTCGCCGACCCGGTCCTCGCGGGTCAGGCCGAGATAGCTGATCGAGACGCTATGCGGGCCCTTGGCGTCGCCGGACCGGCCGCGGTCGGCAAAGGTGTAGAGCTGCTCGACATAGCCGAGCGGGTGGCCGGTCTGCGCCTCGACCCAGGCCCGCAACGCGGTTTGCAGCGAGCGGTGGGTAAACTCGAACGGGCCGCTCGGCAGCGCCGAGCCGCCGGCGATGGTCATGATGTCAGGCGTGCCGTCGGTGACGGCGACCAGCACCGCGACGAGGTCGGCGGTGACGGCGTTTCCCGAAGCCGGTGCTTTGGATTTTTGCGGCGATCTGGCCACGCGATCGTTCCGCGCTAGCAGTAGCCGTAGACGCCGCAGGCGTAGGGCAGGCGGTCCCAGTAGTCGACATAGGCGCCGCCATAGTACGGGCCGAGATAGCTGTAGGAGCGCGAATTGCCGTAATAGCCCGGCAGCGATGACGATCCGGGCAGCAGCGGCTCGCCGCGCACGACCGGGATATACGGCTCCGAATTGAGCGGGATCACCTTGGGCTCGACGACCACGAGCTGGCGGCCGCGCCGCACATAGGTCGGCCCTGTGATGGTGGTGCGGTAGGCGTAGGGCCGGCGCGGCAAGCCGGGCGGCAGCTGGCGCGCGGCCTTCACGGTGGCGTTTTTCGGGGGAACGAGGCTGTCGGCAGCCTCAGCGGGCGGAATCGCAGATAGCGCGATCGCAAGCGGCAATATCCAGCGCAGCATTAATGGTCTCCCGAATCATCCGGAGCCTATCACTGCCACTTTAAGCCGGATTGAACGTTAACGAGAGGCCCGTCGGCATTAAGCGTTAATCGAGGGGGCCGCCGGGAGTATCCGGAGCGATGCGGGCACCGCTCCGGAACCGCTCCGGGATCAGGAGCGCAGGGCCTGGTCGAGGTCCGCGATCAGGTCTTCCTTGTCCTCGATGCCGATCGAGAGCCGCACCACCTCCGGTGCCGCGCCGGACTTCACCTTGGCGGCGTCATCGAGCTGGCTGTGGGTGGTGGAGGCCGGGTGGATCACCAGCGAGCGCGTGTCGCCGATATTGGCGAGGTGCGAGAACAGCGAGAGCTTCGAGACCAGCTGGATACCGGCGTCGTAGCCGCCCTTGAGGCCGAAGGTGAAGACTGCGCCGGCGCCCTTGGGGCAGTAGCGCTGGGCGAGGGCGTGGTACTTGTTGTCCGGCAGGCCGGCATAGTTCACCGCCGACACGGCCGGGTGGGTGGAGAGGAATTCCGCCACCGCCTTGGCGTTGTCGCAGTGCTTCTGCATGCGCAGCGGCAGCGTCTCGATGCCGGTCAGGATCATGAAGGCGTTGAACGGCGACAGTGCCGGACCGAGGTCGCGCAGGCCGAGCACGCGGCAAGCGATCGCGAAGGCGAAATTGCCGAACGTCTCCTGGATCCGGATGCCGTGATATTCCGGGCGCGGCTCACTCAGCATCGGGTACTTGTTGTCCTTCGACCAGTCGAAGGTGCCGGCGTCGACGATGATGCCGCCGAGCGAGTTGCCGTGACCGCCGAGGAACTTGGTCAAGGAGTGCACGACGATGTCGGCGCCGTGGTCGATCGGCTTGATCAGGTAGGGCGAGGCCAACGTGTTGTCGACGATCAGCGGCACGCCGGCCTTGCGCGCGACGGCGGCGATCGCCTCGATATCGGTGATGCTGCCCGCGGGGTTGGCGATCGACTCGATGAAGATCGCCTTGGTGTGCGGCGTCACCGCCTGCTCGAAGCTTGCAATGTCGTCCGGATCGGCCCAGGCCACGTTCCAGCCGAACGCCTTGAAGGCGTGGGTGAACTGGTTGATCGAGCCGCCATAGAGCTTGCGTGCCGCAATGATCTCGTCGCCGGGCTTCAGCAGTTGCTGCAGCACGACGAGTTGCGCGGCATGGCCGGAGGCGACCGCAAGCGCCGCGGTACCGCCTTCGAGCGCTGCGACACGTTCCTCGAGCACGGCATTGGTCGGGTTGCCGATGCGGGTATAGATGTTGCCGAACGCCTGCAGGCCGAACAGCGAAGCGGCATGGTCGGCATCGTTGAAGACGAATGACGTGGTCTGGTAGATCGGCGTCGCCCGCGCGCCGGTGGTGGGATCAGGCTGCGCGCCGGCGTGCACGGCGAGGGTGGAAAATCCCGGGAGGCGATCGGTCATTCTTGGTGTCCTGTTGTGGCCTGGTCGAAATGCGCGGCATGCTGATGGTGGCCGCGCCCGCCGTCAAGCGAGTTGGGCACGCCGCCGTCCCTGGAATGGCATTCTATGCCGTACCGCGTGAGCGGCAGGATTATTCCGCTTGGACGTTAGGTCGTCTCGGTCTTGTTCTTCGCGGCGCGGTCGGATGCCGCGGTCTGGCCGCCGCCAAAACTGGTGCGGTTGAGCGACAGCCGCATGCCCTGGGTCGGAATTGGCGCTCGCTTTGAACTCAGCGTGCGCGAGTTGACGCCCATCCAGGAGATCTCCGATGACAGCCGGCCATATTCGATCTTCGGGCAGCGGTTCATCACCACCTTGAGGCCGGCGGACTCGGCCTTCTCGGCGGCGGCATCGTCGCGTGCGCCGAGTTGCATCCAGATCACCTTCGGCAGCGGCGACAATTTCAGCGCCTCTTCGACCACGGGCATGATGTGGCTGGAATTGCGGAAGATGTCGATCATGTCGATCGGCCGATCGATGTCCGCAAGCGAGGCGACGAACGGCTTGCCCATCAGCGTCTTGCCGACATGGCCGGGATTGACCGGGATCATGTCGTAGCCGCGCTGCGCCAGATATTTGAAGGCGAAGTAGCTCGGCCGCACGTTGACCGGCGAGGCGCCGACCATCGCGATCGATTTGACGTTGTTGAGGATGCTGCGGATGTAGTTGTCGTCGTAGGCGTCGTGATTCATCGGAATGCTACTTGTCCTGCCATTTCGGCTCGCGCTTCTCGATGAAGGCGCCGATGCCTTCCTCGGCGTCGCGCGCCATCATGTTCTCGGTCATCACTTCGGCCGCGAAGCGATAGGCGTCAGCAAGGCTCATCTCGGCCTGACGATAGAACGCCTCCTTGCCGAGCTTGACCGTGTAGGCCGATTTCAGCGCGACCCTTTCGGCCAGCGCGATCGCGGCGTCGCGCTCGGTGCCAGCGGGCACCACGCGGTTGACGAGGCCGATCTCTTTTGCAGTTGCGGCCGAAATCGGCTCGCCGGTGAGCAGCATCTCCATCGCCTGCTTGCGCGGCACGTTGCGCGACAGCGCCACCATCGGCGTCGAGCAGAACAGCCCGATGTCGACGCCCGGCGTCGCAAACGCCGCCGCCTCGGAGGCGATTGCCAGATCACAGCTGGCGACGAGTTGACAACCGGCCGCGGTGGCAATGCCTTGGACGGACGCGACCACCGGCTTCGGCAGGTGTACGATCGCCTGCATCATCGCGCTGCATGCGTTCATGATCTGCGCAAAATAGGCCCGGCCGCGATCAGCGTCGCTGCGGCGCGCGGTGAGCTCCTTCATGTCGTGGCCCGCAGAAAAGGCCGAGCCGTTCGCCGCAATCACGACGGCGCGGATGCTCGTGTCGTCGCCGATGTCGTTCAGCGCGGCGTGCAGTTCGCCGATCATGCCCTCGGACAGGCTATTGCGCGCGGCGGGACGATTGAGCGTCAGTACCGCGATACTGCCGACGGTCTCGCGCAGCAGGATCGGCTGGTGTCGTGGCGCTTCTGCGCGGGCGGCTTGGGCGGTCATGGCGAGATTCCACTATCGTGTCTGTGACAATTTAATGTAACAGGCTGACTGAAGCGAGGGCAGGGACGGCATGGCGATTGCGAAAATGAGCGTAGCTGATCTGGAGGAGTTCCTGCGCAAGGAATTTCCGCAGGCCTTCACCTACGACGATATCAGGATCGAAAGTGCCGACGGCGAGACGGCCCTGCTGCGCCAGCGCTTCAGCGAGCGCATGCTGCGCCCTGGCGGCACGGTGTCAGGGCCGACGCTGATGGGGCTGGCGGATTTCGCGATGTATGTGGTGCTGCTGTCGGCGATCGGGCCGATCGGTCTTGCGGTCACCACCAACCTCAACATCAACTTCCTGCGCAAGGGCCAGCCGGGGCAGGACGTTCTCGCGGTTGCCAAGCTGCTCAAGCTCGGCAAGCGGCTGGCGGTTGGCGAGGTGAACCTGCTGTCCGGCACCTCACCCGATCCGATCGCCCATGTCACGGCGACCTATTCCATTCCAAATCAATAGCCTTTTCTACGGTATCATTGCACCATATTTATAATTCATTGTTTTTGCTGAAGTAATTTGCGCATCTGGGCGTTGACGCACGCCCGCGGCTTCTCTAGAAAGCCGCCCAGTTTCGGCGCACACGGCGCCGATTTCTTTTTCACGGATTTCACACATGAGCACGTTCTCGGCCAAGCCTGCCGAAGTGACGAAGAAGTGGGTCGTGATCGACGCCAAGGGTCTGGTCGTCGGCCGTCTCGCCACCCTCGTTGCGATGCGCCTGCGCGGCAAACACCTGCCGACCTACACCCCGCACGTCGATTGCGGCGACAATGTCATCATCGTCAATGCCGCGCATGTGGTGCTGACCGGCCGCAAGCGCGCCCAGAAGACCTACTACAAGCACACCGGCTTCATCGGCGGTATCAAGGAGCGCACCGCGAAGCAGATCCTCGAGGGTCGCTTCCCCGAGCGCGTCGTCGAGAAGGCGATCGAGCGCATGATCCCGCGCGGTCCGCTCGGCCGCATGCAGATGGGCAATCTGCGCGTCTATCCGGGTGCCGATCATCCGCATGAAGCGCAGAGCCCCGAGAAGGTCGATATCGCTTCCCTGAACCGCAAGAACACGAGGGCCGCATAATGTCCGATACGTTGCAGTCCCTCGACCAGCTCTCGCAGGTCAAGCCGGCCGCGCCCGACGCGCCGAAGTACGTCAAGAAGGTCGACAAGTTCAACCGCGCCTACGCCACCGGCAAGCGCAAGGACGCGGTCGCCCGCGTCTGGGTCAAGCCCGGCTCGGGCAAGATCTCGGTCAACACCCGCGAGTTCGAAGTCTACTTCGCCCGCCCGGTGCTGCGCATGATGATCCAGCAGCCGCTGGTCGCTGCCGCCCGCAACGGCCAGTACGACGTGATCTGCACGGTCGCCGGCGGCGGTCTGTCCGGCCAGGCCGGTGCTGTCCGTCACGGCATCTCGAAGGCGCTGACCAATTTCGAGCCGGAGCTGCGCAGCGTCCTCAAGAAGGGCGGCTTCCTGACCCGCGACAGCCGTACCGTCGAGCGCAAGAAGTACGGCAAGGCGAAGGCCCGCAAGTCCTTCCAGTTCTCGAAGCGCTAATTCGAGTACTAAAATTCGCGGCAATTGCCGCGAGCATCGAGTTGCAAAGGGCGCCGCGAGGCGCCCTTTTTGCTGCGCCTGCTTCGCCGCGAATTAGCGCAGTTTTTCAAGAAAACTTGCGTGTGCGTGCAAACGAAATTGGAACTCGGGGCCTCTAGCCTGCAAACTCGCACTGGCGCTGCATCACCACAATCAATCGCGCCTGCGAACGTTGCGTCACACCGGGCTGGGGTGAGTCCATGTCGTTCGATCCGTCGACACTCTATCTGTTCGCCACCATGGTCGCGGGCATGCTCGGCGCCATGCTGTGGTTGTTCGGCAGGCAGGAGAATATCCCCGCGCTGAAATGGTGGGGCACCGCTTATCTGCTCGGTGCGGCCTCGGTCGCGCTCTGGACGGTCGGCAGCTCGACGCTCGATCCCTTCGTCCTGCTCGGCCTCAATGCAATCGGCTTCGCCGCCTGCGGCATGGTGTGGAATGCCTCGCGCATTTTCCACGGCCGCAAGGCCAACCTGCCGGGCCTCGTGCTGGGCCCGATCGCCTGGATCGGCGCGGTGACGATGCTCGAGGATCCGGCGACGCGCCTGACGATCGGCGCCGGGATCGTCGCGGTCTATGCCGCGCTGACTGCCTCAGAACTCTGGAGCGAGCGCCGCCGTGCGATGCAGCGGCGCTGGATCGCAATCGTGATCCCGGTCGCCCATGGCTGCGTCCTGATGCTGCCGATCCTGGTCGGCGACCTGCTGCGCCTGAACGGGCAGAATGTTGTCGTCTCCAGCTTCTGGGTCACGTTGTTCTCGATCGAGCTCGTGCTGTATGCGATCGGCACGGTGTTCGTGATCTTCATGATGGTGTCGGACCGCGCGGTCGCCGTGCACAAGACGGCGGCGTCGATCGATCCGCTGAGCGGCATGCTCAACCGCCGCGGCTTCTCCGAAGCGTGCGCGCGGGTGATCGAACGCGAGGCCACGGCCGGCCGGCCGGTCACGGTGATGATTTTCGACATCGACCACTTCAAGTCGATCAACGACCGTTTCGGCCACCCCGCCGGCGACGAGATCCTGAAACTGTTCTCCGCGGTCGTGGTCAACAATCTCAGGATCAGCGACTTGTCGGGCCGGATCGGCGGCGAGGAATTCGCCGCGCTGCTGCCGTGTCCGCTGGAGGAGGGCGTGCTGGTCGCCGAGCGCGTGCGCGAGGCGTTCGAGAACAGCGATATCGTCTGCGAGGAAGGTCCGGTCGATACCACGGTCAGCATCGGCGTGGCCGGCGGCCCGGCCGGGACCGAGCTCGAGGTGCTGCTGGCCTCGGCCGACACCGCGCTCTACCAGGCCAAGCGCGGCGGCCGCAACCGCGTCGAGGCGGCGGCGGAATTGCCGCTGTCGCTTGAGAACTGGCGGCGCAAGACCGCGGGCCTGCCCGCATCGGCGCGGCACAAGGCGTCACCTGCCCAGGCATGAGCGAGGTAACGCCTGGTTAACCATTCGATCCCATGCTTTCGGGCATGGAGTCGATCCGCACCCGCAATCCGCAGTCCGTCCTGATGTCGCTCGAAGCCGACGCTGCTGCGGCAGGCAGCGGCTTCGCCTGTCTGTTCTCGGACTCGGACGAGTATGAGAGCGCGCTGGTCGCCCAACGGCGGGCGCAAGGCCGCTACCAGCAACCGACGAGCCGCTGGCCGGTCGTGATGATGGTCGGCGTGCTGCTGATGGTCGTGGGGACGGTGCTGCTGTTCTCCTAAGGCGGTTCAGGCGGCCTTCGCAGCCGCCGGATCCTCTGCCTTGAAATGGTCGATCATCACCTTGGCGATCGCCATCAGCGGCAGCGCCAGCGCCAGCCCCCAGATGCCGAACACGACGCCGAGCAGGATCTGGAACGCGAACAACGTTGCCGGCGGGATGTCGAGCGCCTGGCGCTGGATGATCGGCGTCAGCACGTAGCTCTCCAGCGCGTGGACGCCGAGGAACAGGATGAAGGCGGACAGCGCCGCGATCCATCCGGTCGCGAGGCTCGCCAACACCACGATCAGCCCGCCGAGGATCGCCCCGACGGTCGGGATGAACGCGAGCAGGCCGGCCTGGATGCCGAGGATGAACGAACTCGGGATGCCGATGATGGCAAGCCCGATCCAGGTGACCAGGAACACCGCGGTCATGGTGATCATCTGTGCGATCAGCCAGCGTTCCAGCGTCTCGCCGATGCGGTCGACGATGGCGGTCGCCTCGCCACGGTATTTGGCCGGCGCGATGAACAGCAGTCCTGCACGGTAGATGCTTGGCTGGGCCGCGAAGGCGAGCCCGAGGAACAGCACGATGAAGAAGTTGCCGACGACGCTGACGGTGCCGAGCAGCACTTTCAGCGTCTGACTGATGATGGCGCCGCCGCTGGAGGCCAGCGCGCCGGCCCCGGGGATGCCGTGGGGCTGCGACGACGTTGCAGGTGCCGTGGGCGTCGTCGCCGTGGCGGTACCTTCCGGCTTCGTCTCGCCGGCGGCATTGGCGAAGTCGAGATAGCTGGTATCGACACCACGCTGCTCGAGGAACTCCTTGACGCTGCCGAGCTGCGACTTGATCGTGTTGCTCAGCACCGTGGCCTGCTGCGCGATGGTGGTACCGCCGAGGAACACGATTCCGGACAGCAGTCCAGCCAAGGCGAGGCAGACGATCGCGAGCCGCAGCGCATGCGGCAGCCCGGTCAGCCGCCCGAGCAGGGTGGTCATCGCGTTCAGGCCGACGCCGAGCAGCATGCCTGAGAACAGCAGGAAGAGGGTCGCGGCGAATTGCCAGGCGAACATCAGCAGGGCTGCAAACAGCACTATCCCGATGCCGCCGACGGCGATCGCCCACGCCATGTCGTTACGGGCCCGCAGGCGATTGTCAGCCGAGTCTGTCACGGGTGATTCCTTCTTCGCGACGGTGTGTCCAGGGCAGTCTTTGGCGAAAATTGTGCCGGGATCAAGCTGCGAGCGATGCGCCGCTCTGCCGTCGACCGGCGGTTGTGGGGGAGAGGCCGCCGGGTGAGGCATTTCGGGGCTCCGGGCAGCCTTTTGGGTCCGGTTGGACCCGCCTGTGCAGGGCTGCAAGCCCACCTGTGCAGAGATAGACAGTTGATCCGGCGGGAACTCGAAGGCATGATCGTCTCCGCAACGTCGCAAACTTAGAAGAATCATTGCGCGAGACTWGAATAATGAGACGGCCCGTGGTCGGCGTGATCGGAAACGCCCATCGCATTGAAAATCGTTTCACAGTCCAGATGGTCGGAGAGCGCAACCTTCGCGCGGTTGCCGARGTMTCGGGYGCCGTSCCGCTGATGTTCGCGGGAACYCCTGACATCACCGATGTCGGYTCCTTGCTCGAYGTGGTCGACGGCGTSGTCCTGACCGGGGCTCGCGCCAATGTCCATCCGACCCGCTTCAACACCGAACCTTGCGCCGCGCATGAGCCCTATGACATCCCCCGCGACGATGTCGCGCTGGCGTTGTCGGAAGCCTGTGTCGCGCGCGGCGTGCCGATCTTCGGCATCTGCCGCGGCTTGCAGGAAATGAACGTCGCCTTCGGCGGCTCGCTGCATCCGGAGATCCGCGAGATTCCGGGCCGGATGAACCACCGGATGCCGCGGCTCGAGAACGGCGAGATCCATCCCGATCCCACCGTGGTGTTCGCCGACCGCCACGACGTTGCGCTCACGCCAGGCGGCGCATTCGCCAAGATCCTTGGTCGTGAGACCATCCGGGTCAATTCGCTGCACGGCCAGGGTATCCTCGAGCCCGGCCAACGCGTCGTGATCGAGGGCGTTGCCGAGGACGGCACCATCGAGGCGATCCGCATCGCGGATGCCACCGGCTTTGCGCTCGGCGTGCAGTGGCACGCCGAGTACGACCCGCAGCGCAATCCGATCAATCGCGCTCTGTTCGAGGCGTTCGGCGACGCGTTGCGCGAACGGCGACGCGCGGCGTAAGGGACGAGGGACGACGCCGAGTTTGCCTCTTTTTCGGTTTGCTTCGTCGGCAAATCAGTGCTCGGGGCGGTGCATCCGTTCGTCATTCCGGGGTAGCCCGAAGGGCTGAGCCCGGAATCCATTCATCCAATGGGTTATGCGGCTCAAGGGATTCCGGGCTCGACGCCGCGCGTCGCCCCGGAATGACGCCAAGCTCAGTCAGACCAAATGGAATCCGCTGCCGGCATCCACCGGCGGATATGGCGTGCCGGCGGGCAAGCCGAGATAGAGGTATTCGAGGCCGTAGGAGGCGGCGAAGCTGGCGGCATTGGCGCCGTGGCACTAGTTGCCGCCTGCACCGAGATGCAGTTCGGGGCGGGTCAGGCCGGCGTCCGTGAAGGCCGGTGCATCGTTGATAGACAGGCCATTGAAGCTCGTATTCACGTTCGAGAGGTTGGCAGCGTTGCCGGCGAGGTCGGTGATGGCAGCGCCGTTGAGATTGGCGCCGGTCACGGCGAGCGTCGCGGTCGGGTTGTCGCCGCCGGAGACGAGATAGTCGAAGGCGAGCTTGGTCGGGTCGTGCAGCGCTGCGGTCGCGGCCGCGTCGTAAATTGCGCCGCCGCCATTGTTGAGCGCAAGCGTCGGCGCGCCGCCCGACACCGTGACGGCTTCGTTGAAGCCGAGGGTCAGCGCGATGCTGGCGCCTGCGGTCTCGATGCCGGTCGTCGGCGCCGCGGTGACACCTGATACCTCCGGTGCGGTGGTGTCGATTTGCAGGACGCCGCCGGGATTGGTGACCGCACCAACGAGGCTCGCATGGTGGCCGTAGCTGTCGGTTATCGACGCGCCGTGCAGCGTGACGCTGGATATCGCGAGGTCGGCGGTGTTGTCACCGGCCGCGACCGTGTAGCTGAAGGTCAGCGCGTCGCTGCCGCTGCCGCCGGCATAGGTCGCGACGCCGCCGTCGTTGAGCAGCAAGGTCGGTACGCCATGCGTGGTGTCGACGGCGACGGCATCGTTCATGTTGAGGGTGAAGGTCACGTTGTGGCCTGCGTCGAGATCGCCGTTGCCGTTGGCGATGCCTGTGCCACTCGTCGTCACCGACAGCACCGACTGCAGCAGGTAGATCGCGGTGCCGCCATAGCCGTCGCCGCCGACGCCAAAGCTCTGGCCGGCGAAATTGTCGTTCGGATCGAGCTGGAAATCGAATGTCTTGTCGTGCTCGGCGAGTTCGAGCACATTGCCGGGCAACAGCGTCACCGTGGCGTTGCTACCGATGTTGACGCCATAGAAGTCAATGGTGTCGCCGATCGCAAACCCGCTGATGATGTTGGCGGGCGCCGCGTGTCCGTCGATCTCGAGCGTGCCGCCAGTACCCTCGAACACGATCGGGGTGATGCCGGTCGAGGCGCTGTCGTTGAAATCCGCAAGCCCTCCCGCGATGATCAAGCCGTCGGCGGTGGCGCCGGCGTCGACGGTCAGCGTGGCGCCGGGTTCGACCGTGATGCCGTGAATGACGCCGCCACTGTAGATTTCGGCATTGCCGTGCAGGATTGCGCTGTCGGCGATCCCTGAGACATCGAGCGTGCCGCCTGTCTGAACAACGAGGTTGGTCGCGGTCTGGCCGGAGGCGACATAGTAAATCTCGCCGTTGATCACGAAGTTGTCCGGAAGCGACGGATCCCAGCCCAGGACATGCATTAACGTCAGGTCAGTCTGGGTGATCCCATTGATGACGCCGTAATCGCTCTCATTGTTGAAGGCGTCGTTGCCGGACGGGCCCGGTCCACCGCCGGAGCCGTACCCGGAATCCCAATCGCCGAGATCGCCCTTGGCGATGTGGTTGTTCCAGCTGCCGAGGCTGGTCGCGCCATCGTCGATCGAGAAATAGCCGGTGGAGTGGACCGGGCCGGCCGCCAGTTCCCGAACACCGGGCGCGGAAAAGCGGAACAGGTCGGGGACACCCCAGCCGTTGGAATAGTGCTCGCCCTTGACCCCGAGCAGGGAGTCGCGGCCCATCACCTCGGTGATCTCGTGCTCGATCGAGCCGACGATGTAGTACTGGTTGGCCCCGGGAACAGCGGTGGGATTGAACGACCAGTCCGTTTCGGCACTGGTGCTGAAGCCGACCCAGCCGTCGACGGCAGTATCGTTGGCGCCGATCAGGCCCAGCGCCTTGGCTTCGGCGCGGCCGATGTCGAACACGCCGCCATTGGTCGGATCCGATGTCGGCAGCGTCGCAAAGGCGGCGAGTTGGTCGGCCGCGGTGCCGTTAGCGATCAACGCGTCGCGGATCGTCGCATAGTCGTAGCGCGGCGCCTCGGCTTCCTCGCTTTCGCCGAGATCATTGGAAGTGATCGGCGAGCCGTTGACCTCGCCCCAGCCGACATGGATGTTGAGGGTGACGTTGTTGGTGAAGGCTGCGTCGAGCAGGTTCACGACATAAGCGACCGCGGTCTTGAAGGCGGCCGGAGCGCTGTTCGCGCTGCTGTCGTAGACGATGTTGATCTGCAACGATGCCTCCCCGGCATGCGGCGTCGGCATCAGGATAGGCCAGCCACTCACCTGAGGCTTGGACTATCCGGCGCCCGATCCGGATCGATCGGCGCCGGGGAACGCAATATTCTCCGTATTTATACGTATACAAAAGTGGCGGATCGCCGGACCGGACTCGGCTAAGCAACAAGGCGCGAGCCCCCGATATTGCCCCGGCCGACAATCCTTTCCGATATTGTTTTCCTTATCGGTTTTCTGGTGCAACTGCTCAGGATGAGTTGGTCGGGATGAATTTGTCGGGCCGTCTGGCGATCGGGATGCTGTTTCCCGTGGTCCTGCTCCTGTTAGCCCTGGGATTTGTCCATGGCGTCAGCTGGCCGGGCATTCTGCTTGCAGGCGGCGCCGTTGCGATGGTGTTGATGACTGCGGAGACGATTGCGAGACTGCTGTCGAAGCCGGCCCAGTTGATGCGGGTGGCCGACGGCCTGGCGCGCGGCGAGCAGGTGCCGATCGGCCGGGGCAGCAGCGGCAACGACGAGGCCACGCGGCTCGCCGCGGCGCTCGCCGAGTTGTCAGCGCAATTGGGCAGCCGGCAGAACCTGCTGGAGAACACCGTCGAGAGCATCCGCGATCCCGTCGTGGTCGCCGACGAGCACGGCACGGTCGTCATCGCCAACGTCGCGGCGCGGCGGCTGCTCGGGGTCGAAATTGGCTTCAACAGCGTAACCGACGTGCGGGCTTTCACATGCTATTACGCCGACGGCGTGACGATCATGCCGATTTCGAAATCGCCATTGGTGTGCGCGCTGTACGGCGAGAGCGTCGATGATTTCGAACTGAACGTCAGGCCCCAACCGCCGGCCGAGGATGTCTGCTTCATCGTCAACGCCCGCCCGCTGCGCGATGAGGCAGGCCATCTCCGCGGCGCCGTTACGGTGCTGCATGACGTCACCGCGCAGCGGCGCGCGCATCAGGCGCTGGTCGAGAGCGAGCAGATGGCGCAGGCCATCGTCAGGACCGCGCTCGATGCCTTCGTCCAGACCGACCAGGACGGCATCGTGCTGGACTGGAGTCCGCAGGCCGAGGCGCTGACCGGCTGGACCCGCTCCGAGGCGATCGGTCAGCGGGTGGTGGAACTGGTGTTCCCGGAGGAGCTTCGCCTTGCGCACCGCCAGAGGGTCGCCCGCTTCCTTCAGGAGACCGCGGCCGGCGGTATGGGCATGCGCTATGAAACCGAATCGGTGCATCGCGACGGCCACAGGTTCTTCGCCGAGGTTTCGCTGAACGCGCTGCGCCGCGGCGACGGTTACGTCATCAATGCGTTCGTCCGGGACGTCACCCAGCGGCGGATCGCCGAAGAACAGCTGATCCAGGCGCAGAAGACGGAATCGCTGGGGCGCCTGACCGGCGGCATCGCGCACGACTTCAACAACATGCTGACGGTGATCACCGGGACCATCGAAATCCTCGCCGACGGCGTCAAGGACAACCCGCAGCTTGCCGGGATCGCCAAGCTGATCAGCGATGCCGCCGATCGCGGCGCGCAGCTCACCTCGAGCCTGCTGGCATTCGCGCGCAAGCAGCCGTTGCAGCCCGGCGGGACCGATGTCAACGACCTGATCGGTGAGGTGGTGCGGCTGCTGTCGCAGACGCTGGGCTCGCAGACCGAGATCCGGACGGAACTCGGCCGCGACGCCTGGCTCGCGTTCGTCGACCGCAGCCAGCTTGGTGCCGCGCTGGTCAATCTCGCCATCAATGCGCGCGATGCCATGCCGGACGGCGGGACGCTGACCTTTGCGACCCGCAACGTCCAACTCGGGATTCCCGAGGCGGTGGCGCGTGGCGTCGAACGGGCCGGCGACCATCTGGTGATCGAGGTGACCGATACCGGGACCGGAATCTCGCCGTCGCATCTGGAGAAGATCTTCGATCCGTTCTTCTCCACCAAGGAGGTCGGGCAAGGCACCGGGCTCGGGCTCAGCATGGTGTTCGGCTTCGTCAAGCAGAGCGGCGGCGGGATCGAGGTCAAGAGCGAGCAGGGGCGCGGCTCCGTGTTCAGGATCTATCTKCCCAAGGCGGACGGCACCGCGCCAGGCGCAGCCGAGGAGGATGATCAGCCGGTCCGGGGCGGCAACGAGACCATCCTGTGCGTCGAGGACGACGCCACGATCCGTGACTATGTCACCGGCCARCTCGAAAGCCTCGGCTACAAGGTGTTGGTGGCGGCGAACGCCGATGCCGCCCTTGCGATCGTCAATGGTGGYGCCGCGTTTGACCTYCTGTTCACCGACATCGTGATGCCGGGCAGCATGAATGGCCGGCAGTTGGCCGAGACGCTGATGGCCGGGCACCCGGCGCTGCGGGTGCTGTTCACCTCAGGCTACAGCGATGGCGTCCTGCCGGTGCAGCAGGGGCGTGCCGGTCATGGCATTCCGCTGCTGACCAAGCCCTATCGGCGCAGCGAGCTGGCGCGGATGCTGCGGCGCTGCCTTGATCTTCAGGTCGACTTCCAGGGCGACCCGGTTCCGCAGCCTTACTCCGTGCAGCCCGATCTCGAACGTTTTCTGCGCGAGAATCCGCCGGAAAAAAGCTAGCATCGGGACTCACTGACAAGCGCAGGCGGCGATCATCCCGACCGCGGCCGTTGTGGCGCAGCCAATGAGTTCGCCGGGGAGGCCAATCATGACCATCACCATCACCGCCTTTGAGCGGTCGCCGGATGGCGGCAAGGGATTGGCGCGGGATACGCGGGTGCGGTGGGCACTTGAAGAACTCGGCCTGCCTTACGAGGTGCGTCTCGTATCGTTTGCCGCGATGAAGGAGCCCGCGCATCTGGCGATTCATCCGTTCGGCCAGATCCCCACCTATCAAGAGGACGACCTCGCGCTGTTCGAGACGGGGGCGATCGTGCTCCATCTCGCCGAGCGCCACAAAGGCTTGCTCCCTGACGATGCGAATGCCCGGGCACGCGCGATCGCATGGATGTTTGCCGCGCTCAACACGGTGGAGCCGCCGATCCTCGAATTCTCGACCGCGTGGCTGTTCGAGCGCGACAAGTCGTGGCACGAGGCGCGCCTGCTGCTGGTCAAGGATCGCGTCCGGCAGCGGTTGGACCAGCTTTCGGAGCGTCTCGGCGATGCCGATTGGCTCGATGGTGCGTTCAGCGCCAGCGACCTGATGATGGCGTCGGTGCTGCTGCGGCTGAAGCCTTCGGGCATGCTCAACGGGCATCCGAAGCTCGCTGCCTATGTCGGCCGTGGCGAAGCGCGGCCCGCCTACCAGCGGGCATTCGCGGCGCAATTGGCGGTCAACACCGCGAAATCAGACTGAGGGCGGTGCTTACAGGCTGTGTAGGATGGGTAGAGCGCAGCGAAACCCATCAAATCTTTCTGTGGTGAAAATGATCGGTTTCGCTGTGCTCTACCCGTGCTACTGGCTGCGATAAGAGAACGACGTGATGCAGGAAAGCAGCAAAGTCGCGATCTTCGACGGGCACAATGACGCGGCCCAGCACCTCGTTGAATACCGCGAGGGCGGCCGCGATTTTCTCGTGCGCTCCGAGGAGGGCCATCTCGATCTGCCGCGCGCCCGGGAAGGCGGCATGGTCGGTGGCCTGTTCGCGATGTACGCCAAGGCAGAACATCCGCGACAAGGCGACTTCTCGCAAACTGCCGATGGATACGAGGTGCGACTTGCCGAGCCGCTCGACGCGGCCTACGCCCGCCGCACCATCGATGCCCAGTTGAGCGCGCTGGAACGCCTGGTTGGACGCGCCAACGGACGGATTCGCTTTGCGACGACCGTGGACGAGATCGAGGCGGCGCGGCGCGATGCGGCGTTTGCAATCGTGCTGCATCTCGAGGGCGCCGAGGCGATCGACGCCGATCTGGACGGGCTGGCGCGGCTCCATTCGCGCGGCCTGCGTTCGCTCGGTCCGGTGTGGAGCCGGCCCAACATCTTCGGTCACGGCGTGCCGTTCGCCTATCCGCGGTCGCCGGACACCGGCCCCGGCCTGACCGATGCCGGGAAGGCGCTGGTGAAGGCCTGCAACGAACTCGGGATCATGGTGGACGCAGCCCACCTCAACGAACGCGGCTTCTGGGATCTGGTGGCGATCAGCACCGCGCCCATCGTGGCCACTCACGCCTGCGCGCATGCGATCTGCCCCGCGACCCGCAACCTGACCGACCGGCAGCTCGATGCCGTCAAGGCATCGGGTGGCGTCGTCGGCTTCAATTTCAGCGTGTCCGAGGTGCGCCCGGACGGACACCGCGATCCGGACATTCCGATCGAGACGGTCGTCGCGCATCTCGGCTATCTGGTCGAACGGATGGGTGACGATCACGTCGCGCTGGGATCGGACTTCGATGGCGCGACGATGCCGCACCCGCTCAGGGATGCAAGCCAGCTCCAGAACCTGATCCAGGCGTTGCGCGCGCACGGCTTCGATGAGGCCACGTTGCGCAAGATCGCCTTCGACAACTGGATGCGAATGCTGCGCCAAAGCTGGCGGTGATTGGTCGCAGTCCGTTGGCTCGGTCGATCCTGCGCGCTATGCTGGCGCAACAATGGCGCGGCCGGTCAACGGCCCGATGGCAGGGAGTTTTGAATGCAGGACCGCAAATGGTCGCGACGCGACTGGCTCAAGGTGACGGCCGCGACCGCAGCCGGCATGGTATTTGCCGAACCGCTGCGCGCCGCGGCGCCGCCCGCCGAAGCCGTGACGCCGGAGCTGATCGCGGCCGCCAAGAAGGAAGGCAAGATCTCGTTCTACAGCGCGCTGGAGCTGAATACGGCCGAGCGTCTGGCGCGTGACTTCGAGCAGAAATATCCGGGCATCAGCGTTCGCGTCGAGCGCTCCGGCGCCGAACGGATTTTCCAGCGCATCGCGCAGGAGCAGGGTAGTGGCATCAACGCCGTCGACGTCGCCAACTCGACCGATCCGGCGCATTATCTCGACTGGAAGAAGAACGACTGGCTCGCGGCCTACCTGCCCGAAGAGGTTGCGAAGCATTTTCCCGCCGACCAGATCGATCCCGACGGCATGTCGGCGACATCCTGCGCCTGGTTCGAGGTGATCGGCTACAACACCGAGCAGGTGAAGCGCGAGGAGGCGCCGAGGAGCTACGCCGACCTGCTCGATCCGAAATGGCGTGGCAAGATCGTCAAGGGTCATCCGGGCTATTCCGGCGCGATCATGACCGCGACCTTCGTGCTGGCGCGCGATCTCGGCTGGCCGTACCTGGAAAAGCTGTCGCAGCAGCGGGTGATGCAGGTGCAGTCGGCCGCCGATCCACCGAAGAAGATCCTGCTCGGCGAGCGGGCCGTCATGGCCGATGGCAACGACTACAACCTCATACTGGCCAGGGACCAGGGCAAGCCGGTCGAGGTGGTGTATCCGGCAGAGGGCGCGCCGCTGATCATCGTGCCGAGCGGCGTCTTCAAGAACGCGCCGAACCCGAACGCGGCGCGGCTGTTCCAGAGCTTCTTCTTCAGTGCCGAGACCCAGCAGATGCTGGCCGACGAGTTCGCGCACCGCTCGTTCCACGCCAAGGTGAAGGAGAAAGCCGGCCACGTGCCGCTCGACAAGCTGAAAATGCTGAAGGCCGATCCGGCCCAGGTGCAGGCGCAGAGCGAGGAGATCAAGGCGAAGTACGCGAAGCTGTTTCGGGTGTAGTGCTGAACTGCAGGATGGGTAGAGCGCAGCGAAACCCATCAACCAGGCATCGCGAAGCGAAGACGATGGGTTTCGCTGCGCTCACCCATCCTACGCGATCCTCATCTCGCGCCCTCACGCCGCGCGCATTGATCGCTGCGCGCGGTAGGCTTGCGGCGATGTCAGCGTGAGCTTGCGAAAGGCCTTGCGAAAGCTGCTCTCGTCCTCGTAGCCGGTGGCGCGGGCGATCGTCTTGATCGGCTGCGTCGTCGTCTCCAGCAGCGTGCGGGCGTGCTCGACGCGGCGGCGCGTGATGAAGGCCTGCGGCGGCTCGTGGGTCAATTCGCGGAAGCGGCGGTTCAGCGTGCGTTCGCTGAGGCCCAGCGCCTGCGCGAGGCTACGCACCGTGATCGGCGCCTTGCCGGTGCGGCGCACCAGCATGTCCGCCTTGATCAGCAGCGGGTCCTGCGCGAGCATGTAACCGAGTGGCATGAAGATCGCCTGGGTGCGCTGCGCGGTGTCGATCACGGCATAGTCGGCGCAGACCTTCGCGACCTCGGGGCCTTCGACCAGCTCGATCAGCCGCAGCAGCAGATCGACCCACGACATCGGGCCGGCGGCGCAGACCAGGCGGTCGGCCTGGGTGATGACGGCGTCGCTGGCGAGATCGATCCTCGGGTGGCGGCGGCGCAGTTCGCTTTGCAGCCACCAGGTGATGGTGGCGCGGCGGCCGTCGAGCAGCCCGGCATTGGCGAGCAGCAGCACGCCGCTACAGAACGCGCCGATCAGCCGGCCGCTGGCGTGCTGCTGGCGCAGCCAGGCGCCGGCGCGGTCATATTGCGGTTGCAGGCGCTCGGCGGTGAGGTGATCGACCAGGCTGCCCGGCACGATGATCGCGTCGAAGCTCGTCCGCCTGCTGATGGCGCCATCGACGGCGACGAGCTTGCCGCCGCCCGCGCGCACCGCCTTGCCGTCAAGCGAGAGCGTCTGCCAGCTGAAGCGTGCCTTGCCGCCGCGCAGCGCCATCACATGGTTGCCGAGGGTGAGGATGTCGGCGATGCCGGCGACTGCCGATTGCATGCAGCCTTCCAGCGCGAGGATCGCAAGCTTCATGGGACCTCCTGATGTTGCCGTCATCCTACCCGATCGGCGCGATCAGGCCATGGCGGATATTGCCCGATCTCTGTCTGATCGGCCACTGCCTGATCGCCCCGCGCTGGTCCATCTTCGCTGCGTTGTCACCACCTCAGCAATGGAGAGAGACCATGCCTTACATCACCATTTCCACCGTCCGCGGCATCTTCGACGTGGCACAGAAGAAGAAACTGCTCGAACGCGTCACCGATCTCATGGTCGAGGTCGAGGGCCAGGGGGACCCGGACTTCCGCCGCAACGTCTGGGTCAAGATCGAGGAAGGCGAGCCGGCGAGCTGGTCGCTCGGCGGCATGATGCCGACGCCGGACATGATTGCGGGCAAATTCGGTGCACTCGACGCCGGCGGCCGACGGGTCGCGAAGGCCAAGGTGTAGCCGCGACGGTCGCAGAGGAAGACCTTCGTAGGATGGGTAGAGCGCAGCGAAACCCATCGCCCAGTGCAAGGTCAGAGATGATGGGTTTCGCTGCGCTCTACCCATCCTACAGATATCCCAGCACAAAAACGAAAGGCGCTTCCGGTGGAAGCGCCTTTCGCATTCGTGAGTGCCGTTGAGCTTACAGCGAGTAGTACATCTCGAACTCGACCGGGTGCGGGGTCATTTCGAAACGGGCGACCTCGGTCATCTTCAGCTCGATATAGGCGTCGATGAAGTCGTCATCGAACACGCCGCCGTTCTTGAGGAAGGCACGGTCCTTGTCGAGGCTCTCGAGCGCCTCACGCAGCGAACCACAGACGGTCGGGATCTGCTTCAGCTCTTCCTTCGGCAGGTCGTAGAGATCCTTGTCCATCGCCGGACCCGGATCGATCTTGTTCTTGATGCCGTCGAGGCCGGCCATCAGCATCGCGGCGAAGCCGAGATAGGGATTGGCCATCGGGTCGGGGAAACGCACCTCGACGCGCTTGGCCTTCGGGTTCGCGGTGTAGGGGATGCGGCAGGAGGCCGAACGGTTGCGCGCGGAGTAGGCGAGCAGCACCGGCGCCTCGTAGCCCGGGACCAGACGCTTGTAGGAGTTGGTCGACGGGTTGGTGAAGGCGTTGATCGCCTTGGCGTGCTTGATGATGCCGCCGATGTAGTGCAGGCAGGTCTCCGACAGGTCGGCATACTTGTTGCCGGCGAAGGTCGGYTTGCCGTCCTTCCAGATCGACTGGTGSACGTGCATGCCMGAGCCGTTRTCGCCATAGACCGGCTTCGGCATGAAGGTGGCGGTCTTGCCGTAGATGTGGGCGACCTGGTGGATGCAGTATTTGTAGACCTGCATCTGGTCGGCCATCAGCGTCAGCGTGTCGAACTTCATGCCGAGCTCGTGCTGGGCGGATGCCACTTCGTGGTGGTGCTTCTCGACCTTGACGCCCATCTTGGCCATCGCGCCGAGCATCTCGGAGCGCATGTCCTGCACGCTGTCCTGCGGCGGCACCGGGAAGTAGCCGGCCTTGGTGCGGATGCGGTGGCCGAGATTGCCGCCTTCATACTCGGTCGAGGAGTTGATCGGCAGCTCGGAGGAGTCGAGGCGAAAGCCGGTGTTGTAGGGGTCGGCCGAATAGCGCACGTCGTCGAAYACGAAGAACTCGGCCTCGGGGCCGACGAACACGGTGTCGCCCACGCCCATCGACTTCACCATCGCCTCGGCCTTCTTGGCGATGCCGCGGGGATCGCGGTTGTAGGGCTCGCCGGTGGTCGGCTCGAGCACGTCGCAGGTGATGACCATGGTGGTCTCGGCGAAGAACGGGTCGATCGTCGCGGTGACCGGGTCGGGCATCAGGCACATGTCGGATTCATTGATCGCCTTCCAGCCGGCGATCGACGAGCCGTCGAACATSGTGCCCTCGGCGAAGATCTCGTCGTCGATCATGCTGACGTCGAAGGTGACGTGCTGCCACTTGCCGCGCGGATCGGTGAAGCGCAGGTCGACGTATTTGACGTCGTTGTCCTTGATCGATTTCAGGACGTCTTTGGCGGTCTTCATGAATACCCCTTATGGATGTGCGGGTCGGTTTCCGGCGGTGGGCGACGTTATTCCCGCTTTTGGCGGGTTCGTGTGACTACTCAAACGAAATCAGGCTGCCGAAGCAGCCTTTTTTCTCTTTTGCCGTCAGAAAATCCGGATAGCACCGCCCTCAAATAGCGTCCAGCCCGGATTCTCCGGTCCGGATGCGGATGGCTTCCTCGATGTTGGAGACGAAGATCTTGCCGTCGCCGATCCGTCCGGTCTGGGCGGCGCGGCGGATCGCGTCGATCGCCTTCTCGACCAGGTCGTCGCCGATCACGATCTCGATCTTCACCTTGGGCAGGAAGTCGACGATGTATTCTGCACCGCGATAGAGTTCGGCGTGGCCCTTCTGGCGGCCGAACCCCTTGGCCTCGGTCACGGTGATGCCTTGCAGTCCGACTTCCTGGAGCGCTTCTTTGACCTCGTCGAGCTTGAAGGGCTTGATGATGGCTTCAATCTTCTTCACTGAGCGCCTCCCGGGCATTGCAGTTTGCAGGGTCGAATTCGATGCGCGTGGGGCGCAGTCTGGTTTGGTCGTAAGCCTTCCGGCGACGGGCCGGACACACGCGCAACGGTCGAATGGAGGTCGTTGTGCGCGGCTTCCTCAAAAGCAGGGTCTATGCCAAGTTGTTAAGGTCCCCGATTTTGGAATGTTATCAGCCTTTTAACAGGCAGTCGGCTGATATCGAACCAGATAGGCTATGATATCCACGCCTAACAAATAGGCAAATAGATCAATCCGTATGCAGTCGGCCAGTACAAACTCTGCGAACGTCGCAGGAATTGCCTCTCGAAAAGGCGAAGCGATTGAGGATTCGGCATGGACGTTCTGACCACCACCGAGATGGAGCGTGCCGACCGGCTGACCATCGCAGCCGGCACGCCGGGCTTCGCATTGATGATGAGCGCGGGTCAGGCGGTCGCTGAAGCCGCGATGGACCTGGTCGAGGAGGGGCCGATCGTCGTGGTCGCCGGCCGCGGCAACAATGGCGGTGACGGTTTTGTCGCTGCCGCCGAACTCGCCGCACGCGGTCGGGAGGTCTCGGTGATCCTGCTCTGCGAGCGCGACAGCCTACAGGGCGATGCGGCGCTCGCGGCGAAGGGCTGGAAATATCCGGTGCTGCCGTTCAACCCGCAGGCGCTCGGCAAGCCGGCGCTGATCATCGACGCGCTGTTCGGTGCCGGCCTCAATCGTCCGGTGAAGGGCGATCCGCTGGAGATGATCGCGGCCATCAACACCAACGGTACGCCGGTGCTGGCGGTCGACCTGCCGAGCGGCGTCAACGGCACGTCAGGTGCTGTCATGGGCGCGGCCGTGCAGGCGACCGAAACCGTCACCTTCTTCCGCAAGAAGCCCGCGCATCTGCTGCTGCCGGGCCGGATCTATTGCGGCCGGGTGCGCGTCGCCGATATCGGCATCGATCCGCAGGTGCTCGACGAGATCAAGCCCCTGACCACGGAGAACCTGCCGCAGGCCTGGCGCTGGTCGTTCCCGGTGCCGCGGATCGATGGCCACAAATATGCAAGGGGTCACGCTGTCGTGGTGTCCGGCGATCTCGCCTCGACCGGGGCGGCCCGGCTCGCGGCGCGGGCGGCGCTGCGCGCCGGCGCAGGTCTCGTGACGCTGGTCTCGCCGCGCGATGCGCTTGCGGTCAACGCGGCGGCGCTGACCGCGGTGATGGTGCGCCCGGTCGACAACCCGATCCAATTTGCCGAGCTACTCGACGACAAGCGCCTCAATGCCTGCGTGATCGGCCCCGGTGCCGGCGTCAGCGCGCGCACCCGCGACTTCGTCCACACCGCGCTCACGGCGCAGCGACATCTGGTGCTCGACGCCGATGCGCTGACGAGCTTTGCCGGCTCGCCGGACCGGCTGTTCGAGGCGATCAAGGCATCCGACGGTCTCGGGGTGGTGCTCACCCCGCATGAGGGCGAGTTTCCGCGGCTGTTCAGCGATATCTCCAACAAATATCCCGGCCGCTCCAAGCTCGAGCGCGTGCGCGCGGCGGCGGAGCGTTCCGGCGCGGTGGTGCTGCTGAAGGGCGCCGATACGGTGATCGCCTCGCCCGACGGCCGCGCCGCCATCGCCGCCAATGCACCGCCCTGGCTCGCCACCGCCGGCGCCGGCGACGTGCTGTCAGGCATCATCGCGGGCTTCCTGGCGCAGGGCGTCGCGGCGTTCGAGGCGGCCAGCATCGGCGTCTGGCTCCATGGCGAGGGCGCCAGCGAGGCCGGGCCCGGTCTGATCGCCGAGGACCTCACCGAGGTGCTGCCGGCCGTGTTCCGCCGGCTCTATGACGAGTTCGGCATTGAGTATTAGGCGGCTCGCGCTGGCCGACATGGACGTCGATGCAAGGGTGCATCGCGCCGCATTCGATCATGCGCTGCCCTGGCTCGCGGACCGGCGGCAACTCTGGACCTTCCAGCGTAACGCACGGGCGCGCCGCTTCTACGAGGCGCGCGGCTTTGTCGCGGTGAGCAGACCGATGGCAGTCGCAACGAGGAGAAGGAGTCGGACGCGCGCTATCTCTGGACCCGGGTGGCCGCGAGCTAACGTCGAGACGCGGCGGTACGCCTGCCATGACGGACCGCCGCGTCGACCGATGCTACTCAGGCAATGTCGGTGGAAAGCGAAACGCTCTTCCACGCAGCGAATTCGGCTTGCAACAGTTTCATCTTGTCTTCAACCAGCCGAACAGCATCGCTGCCGAGCAGCAGGTGCGCGGGCGGATCGGCCGACAGTGCGAGTTTCAGCATGGCCTGCGCGGCCTTCGTGGGATCGCCAAGCTGCCGGCCACTCATTTCCATGCGGCGTTTGCGGATCGGTTCGATGAGGGGGTCATAGTCTGTAATCGATCGTTCTGCCCGTACCATCGATCGTCCGGCCCAGTCGGTGCGGAAGCTGCCGGGCTCGACCGCCGTGACCTTGATGCCGAGGTCATTGACTTCCTTGCCAAGGGTTTCGGAGATTCCCTCCAGCGCGAATTTGCTGCCGTGATAGTAGCTAAGGCCGGGCATCGTGATGATCCCGCCCATCGATGTGATGTTGAGGACATGCCCGGCGCGTCGCTTGCGCATGTGAGGCAGCACCGCCTGAATCATCGCCACCGCGCCGAAGACGTTGACCTCGAACTGGCGTCGCAGGTCGTCGATTGACGATTCTTCCAGAATGCCCTCGTGACCATAGCCGGCATTGTTGACGAGAACGTCGATCGCGCCGACCGTATTCTCGACCTCGGCGACGGCGGGCGCGATCGCCGCGAAGTTGGTGACATCGAGAACGATCGCGTGCGCGCCTTCGCCGAGCGCTTCGAAGCTCCGCCTGTCGCTCTCGTTGCGCACGGTGCCCGCGACGGCGTGGCCGTCACGCAACGCGGCTTCGGCCAACGCGCGGCCGAAGCCGGACGAGACGCCCGTGATGAGGAAAGTCTTTGCCATAGGAGATGTCCTTCAGATCCAAGTTGGCGATCCAGATCGCGGGCTCGATATAGTCCGCTTGATTGGTGCAATAATCGGCATAAAATGGCATGACCTGATGCAGATAATCGCACAATGCAACATGCTGGCCTTTTCGAGTTGAACGCCGTCGTCGCGATCGCGACGCATCGCAGCTTTCGCGCCGCGGCGACTGAGCTTGGCATCTCACCCTCGGCGTTGAGCCACGCCATTGCCGGGCTGGAAAAGCGGCTTGGCGTGCGTCTCATCAATCGGACGACGCGCAGCGTCGCGTTGTCGGAAGCGGGGGAGCGTTTCCTCGCCAGGGTTAGTCCCGCGCTGCGCGAGATTGCCGGCGCGATGGAGGATGTGAACGAATTTCGCGACACGCCGGCAGGAACGCTGCGCATCAACCTGAAGGAGCGCGCAGCGCACCAGATCCTCCGCCCGGTTGTTGCGAAATTCATGCGGCGCTATCCCGACATGAATGTCGAGTTGACGATGGAAGGACGCCCCATCGATATTGTCGCGGAAGGGTTCGATGCCGGCATCCGGCTCGCCGAAGCCGTGCCGCAGGATATGGTCGCGATTCCCTGCGGTCCGGACACGCGCTTCATCGTCGTCGGCGCGCCCGGCTATTTCGCGCGCTCGTCGGTGCCGCGGTCTCCGCTCGATCTGCTCGCCCACGAATGCATTCGCAGACGAATGCCGAGCGGCAAGCTCTATCACTGGGAGTTCGAGAAGCGCGGCGGCGAGCAGATGGCGCTGGATGTGCCGGGCAGGCTGACCCTCGACAATGACAGCCTGATGGTGGAAGCCGCCCTCGAGGGCGTGGGGCTTGCGTTCGTCAGCGACTTCTGGGTGACCGGGCATCTCGCCGCCGGAACGTTGCGAGCGGTGCTGGACGCCTGGACGCCGCCATTTCCCGGCCTGCGTCTGTACTATCCGCGGCATCGCCACATGACGGCCGGGCTTCGTGCCTTTGTCGACATGATCCGGGAGGAGACGAAACTGGCTACCCGGGCAAGCGGCGTGCGGCAACGATCGCAAAAGACGTGACGTCGAAAATCAAGGATATCCTCACTTCGGTCCGCTACAGCTTCGGCACCACTTCGACGCTGGCCTTGAGCACTGCTGAAGCCGGTGAACCATTCATCAGTTCGTAGGAAAATCGCGTCTCAAAATAGTCGTCACCGAGGAAGCCCTTGTTCGGGGTGTAAGCGGTGCTGGTTTCGTTGTCCGCCCGATACTTCCCATGCTTGGCGCTGACCAGAATTGTTTGCGGGCGCATCGGGCCCAGCGAACCATAATTGATCCGGCATTCGTGATCCTGCAACACGACGATCTTGGCCGTGATCGTACAGCCCGGACAGAGACTGATCCTGGGCACGTGGCAATTGGGGTTGAAGCCTCCTCGCGCTATGGCCGGACCGGTGGCCCATGCCGACAGCGTGAGCAGCGAGAGACAGAACGTGATGATTGGGGTTCGAGACATTCGAAAGCTCTTCCTTGCCGTATCGTCAGCCGATCGCGGCAGTTTGGAGCACTTCGGACCAGTCGGCACGTTACGTTTTATTGCCGCAGGCTGTTCTATTCCGCGGCCGAGCTCAGCGCGGTCTGGTTCACGCGAGTCTCGCCCGCCAAGTTATCGACGGTGACATAGGTGTCGTACCAGGTCAGCCGCGGCGGGGCTCCGAACCGTTCGGTGAGCTCGGCCATCTTGGCGTCGCTGAACCATGCCTCGGCTGCCGCGCGGCTCTCCCAGAGATAGACACCTCCGGTGCCGGCCTCTCCGTTGAGGTAGTCCTTGCGGATCAGGCCCTTTGTCGCGAGATTTCGATAGGTCGGGGCGGTCGCCATGCCGCCCTTGATGGCCTGTTCTTCGGTTCGCTTCGGAAGATCGAATTGAACGATCACGATGCACTGCGCCATCCCGGTTCTCCGCTCTGAGTCACATGGTGTCAGGTTGGTTCGGCCGCATGCCGATCAGCTCCGACAATACATCACCCGTTGCGCTTGTCTCGCACTGACGGGCCTCGCATCGCGATTTCGATGCGCATCTGGGTCGAGCAGGCGAAGGATGCGACGAGGACCCGGCCAGTTGACCTGCCGCCACGTTTTCACGAGACTGTTGCTGGACGCCCGGTGACCCGTCGGGCTACGGCCCGCGATATTCTTTCGCTCCTTCAAAAGCTTTCTCGTGAGTGGCAAGCAGAACAATTTCTTCGCTCAGGCGCTGCAACAGGGCGTGTCGGCATTGCGGGCGCGGCAGTTCGCGCAGGCGGAGCAGATCGCAGCCGGCATCCTGAAATCGAACCGCACCGACCGGAACGCCGCGCTGCTGCTGGCGCATGCCCTGATGGGGCAGGGTCGGGGAAGCGAGGCGATTGCGCCGCTGGAAAAGATCGCACGCCGCGGCGATGACGGCGAGGTCGAGACCCTGCTCGAGCAGCGCCTGCGCGAGCGCTTCATTCGCGATCCCCAGGTCACCGTGAACCTCATGGAAACGGTGAGCCAGGTGATCACCTGTCTCTTATACACATCTAGATGTGTATAAGAGCCAGGCGCGTTGCTGTGCGGTGCCGAGCGCGTCGCCGACGGCATCGCGCAGCTTCGCCGCACTGCCGCGCGTCGTCCGCCTTACTTTCCCGCCTTTCACGAACTGGCGGGGCAATTGGCCAAGGCCGGCCAGCGCGAGGAAGCGATCACGATCATCGAGGCCGGTCTTGCGCTGGCCCCCGGCGACGTCGATCTCAAGCTCAGCCTCGGCCGCCTGTTGCATGGGAACGGCGACATCGCAAAGGCGCTGGTCGCGCTGACCAGCGCGCGTGACGGCGCACCGAATCGTCCCGACGTGCTCAATGAGCTCGGCCGCATCCTGATCCTTCACGGGGATTACGCCGCGGCCTCGGACGCGTTCCGCAAGGTGCTCGCGCAGTATCCGGACGATCGCTCGGTCCGCGCCCAACTCGCCACCAGCCTTCTCGAGCAGGGAGAGCGTGATGCCGGTGAGGCCGCGCTGCGCGCGGTCGCACGCGGCCAACCTCAACTGCTGGGCCGCGCCGCGGTCGTGATGGCCGCATCGTCGCATGGCCGCTTCTTCTTCGACCAGAATGCGGCGGCGAAATTCTTCGGCGTGGAATCCGGATGAGCGGGGGCAGGCTGATGCAGGTGCGCCCGTGATCAGCCCGCGTGGTCAGGCCCGGAAATTTCTCCGGTAGAGACTGGGCTGCCGTTTCAGCTCGGCGCGGAATTCATCGACGCGTTTGGCCTCTTCCGCCGTGAAGGGCGATGCCTGCGCGATCCAGCCCTCGCGCTTGACCGGAAAGCATTGTGCGATCGGCGTCCCCCTGGGAAGCACGCCGTTGAAATTCCTGTCGTGCCAGTATGCGGGGAAGTGCACCCAGTTCTCGGAATAAAGGTCGGAATTGACCAGGCCGGTGAGCGTGGTGAAGGGCAGGTCGAAGCGGTTGATCGGATGTGTGAAGTAGATCGCGTAGCCTTCCGGGGCTTCGACGGTCCACAAATTGTGGAATTTGAGAAAGAAGCGGCCGGCCTCAAACAGCGGCGTGCCGCTGACCTGACCCGGATCGTGAAAGCCGATCGGTGAACGCGGAAACTCGGGCGTGCCTCCCGGCGGCAGGTCCTGGTCCCAGGTGATCTCGCCATTCTCGATTCTCAGATCGCATACCAGCGGCAGCAAGAACCCGCAGGTCATCGCATCGACGAAGGGGGGGCAGCGCTTGATGGTGTCGTCGTCGTGCTGGTTAATCGAGCTGAAGGACGTCGCCGGCATCGTCTTGAGCCAGTCGGGGACGCCCTGGGCCGCCGGCACCGGCGGCGGAAGCAGGCCCTCAAGCTCCGCCGGACAGCGAAATTTGAGGGTCAGTTTGTTGCTGTTGGACATTGCGCGCTCCGATGTCCCGACGACTACATGAACGCGTCGCAAAGGTGAAGCGCGCTAGCTCACCAGGTATTTCGCGATCGCAGGCTCGTTCCAGGTGATGCCGAGGCCGGGACCGCGGGCGGTCACCGCGCCGTCTTTGATCTCTGCGGGCTGCGCCAGGATCGCGCCGGCGAAGTCGAGGAATTCGAGCCAATGCGCGGTCGGCGTCACCGCGAGCAGATGCGCGCTGACCTCCGCGAACAAATGGCTCGACATCGGGATCGATGCGGCGTCGGCCTGTCCGGCGACCTGCATCCAGCCGGTGACGCCGCCGACCTTCATGACGTCGGGCATGATGAAGTCGGACGCGCCCGCCGCGATGGCTTCGGCGAAGCCGCGCGGGAACCACCAGTTCTCGCCGGCCTGGATCGGCGTCGGCGAGGTCTCGCGGACCTTGGCGTGTCCGGACAGGCTCTCCTGCGGCACCGGCTCTTCGATCCAGTGCAGGTCGTAAGGCGCAAGCCGCGCGATGCGGCGGGTCGCTTCCGCCGGATCGAGCGATTGGTTGAAGTCGATCATCAGCGCGATGTCGGGGCCGAGCAGGGCGCGTACGCCCTTCACGACGCGCTCGTCATTGGCGGCGTCGCCGTCGCCGCCCTTGATCTTGATGCCGCGAAAGCCCTGGTCGAGCGAACGGCGCAGCGCGCGCTCATCGGTGGCAGGGTCGACCACGCCGTAGCTGTCATAGGCCTTGATCGGCTTCGCCGAGCCGCCGAGCAATTCGACCAGCGGACGGCCGGCGAACTGGCCGAGCACGTCCCAATAGGCCATGTCGAGACCKGASACCGCCATGCCGACCAGGCCCTGCCAGCCGAGCAGGCGGAATTTGGCATCCATCGCCTTCATCAGATCGAACGGCGCGACCGGCTTGCCGACCAGTTCGCGGCCGATCTCCTCGATCAGATACGCCAGTGGCTTAAGTGTGAGCTTGCTGTAGGCGAAGATGTAGCTATGGCCGGTAACGCCTTGATCGGTCTCGACATCGATCAGGATCAGCGGGCCGGAATCGATTACGCCGAAGGCGTTCTTCACGGGGCGCTTGAGCGGCACGACGACGCTTCGCGCACGGACTTCGCGGATCGCTGCAACTGTCTGGCTCATGGCGTTTCCTCGTCTTGTTATTGGACATTGTACCATCGGAGGAGCCGCGGTGCCGCCCAGTCGGCCGCGACCTGCTCGATCAGATAGCGGCCAGGATATTCGGCGAGGAAGGCGATCCGCTGGGTCTGGCCCGGTTCGACCGCGAGTGTGTCGAGCCAGTATGGTTTCCAGCCGTCGTCGAGCCGGTCGAGCAGGCGGAAGTGATGGCCATGCAGGTGAAACACGCTGGCCATTGCGCCGCGGTTGGTCAGGGCCAGCACCACCGCCCGGCCGGCCTTGGCCTGAAACGCCGGGGCGACGGATGGCTTGAAATCGGCTGTGCGGAACCATTCGGCCGGTGCGCCGAGTGCCAGATCGAATCGCGTGGCATTTTTCAGATCGATCTGGGCGGGCATGTCGTTGCCCGGAAGCGGCGGCGCCGGCGGGAACGCCGCCGCCCGGAGCGGCGGCTCGTTCGAGACGACGAGTTTGCCGACCGGGTGGGCCTGCTTGCCGTCGTGCAACAGGATCGCAAAGGTCGTTCCCGCCGGCCCCACGGCGTCGACAAAGACGTCGGTGCGGCTTCCCGGCGCCAGTATCAGCGCACCATTGCGGGCGGGGAACGGTTCGGCCGGCTGGCCGTCGATGGCCATCACGCGGACCTCGAGATTCTCCAGTTTGACCGCCAGCACGCTGCGTTGGCTGCCATTGATAAAGCGGAGTCTGAGGCGGGCGTTGCCCGGTGCCGAGATATCGTATGAGGTTTTGCCGTTAATTGTATGAATCGGCGTCGAATCTTTCGGATCGTTTCCGGGCGGGATCGCGGTTACGTCCGACCGCAGGCGCCACTCCTCGATCAGCAGGACCTCGTCCCGGTCGATCGCGACCGGCGACGTACCGGTAACGATCAGCGGCCGCGGGCGGGTTGGCGCCGAAGCATCGTCGCTGACCAGCGGTGCGCACAGGAAGGTACCGGCATGCCGGAGCGGGAGCTGGAAGCTGTCCGTTGCCCCGGTCGCGAGCGGCGCCCGGGACGTCAGCGGCTCGGCGGCGGGGACGCCATCGAGCCCACGGCAATCCAGCGTGGCCGCGACCGGCAATTCGTTGCCAAAGGTCACGTCCAGAACCTCGCCGCGCTTGAAGCGGAGCTCGCCATTTCCGAGCGACCAGACCGGGGTTTCCGGTCCGCTGCCAGGGCGAAGCGAGATGCCATCGGTCCTGGCCTTGAGCGCGACCGCGGTCCGGCCCTGCGCCAGGGCCGTGGCGGGCCAGGCGGGGCAAAGCGCCGCGGCGCCGAAGGCGGCCATCAGATCGCGCCGGGTGAGGGAAAATTCGGGACGTGCTACGGGGCTTGTCATCGGGCCGATGCGGACCATTTTCGAGTGCACCTGTCCAGTCGCGATCGGTCGCGGGATGAGGTCGCCAGCGGCCATTTTTTTGCTGCGAACCGGTGGGCGCATGTTATAAGCCCGGCCGCCCGCGGCATCGCGGCCGGACTGGATGCTTTTCGCGCGGGCGTGGCGGAACTGGTAGACGCGCTGGATTTAGGTTCCAGTGACGAAAGTTGTGGGGGTTCGAGTCCCTCCGCCCGCACCAAGCGCTTACAGCGTTTGCATGAYGAATTCTTGGAGAGCCTTTGCCCCGCAGGGGATGACGGTTCGCCGAACCCACAGACGTCAGGCCGCAAGGCTCAAGCGTCGMACAGATTGAACACTGCCACGGCCGCTCGGGCCGCGGCAAAAGCGGAAGAAGATTGATACCATGCAGGTCACCGAGACCCTCAAYGAGGGACTGAAGCACGAATTCAAGATCAGCGTTCCGGCATCCGATCTCGATGCCAAGGCGGGCGCCAAGCTGGTCGACCTCAAGGACAAGGTCCGTCTCAACGGCTTCCGTCCCGGCAAGGTGCCGGTGGCTCATCTGAAGAAGATCTATGGCCGCTCGGTCATGGCCGAGACCATCGACCAGACCATCAGCGACACCAACCGGCAGTTGTTCGAAGACCGCGGCTTCCGCCTTGCCGGCGAGCCGAAGATCACGATGCCGACCGAGAAGGACCAGGTCGAGGAGCTGCTGTCGGGCAAGACCGACCTGACCTACACCGTCGCSATCGAAGTGGTGCCGCCGATCCARCTCGCCGATTTCAAGTCGTTCTCGGTCGAGAAGCCGGTGGTCGATGTCGCCGACGCCGACGTCGACGATGCCATCAAGCGRGTTGCCGAAGGCAGCCGYCCCTACMTTGCCAAGGCCGAAGGCGCCAAGGCGGAGAAGGGCGATCGCGTCACCATCAGCTTCAAGGGCACCATCAACGGTGAGGCCTTCGAGGGCGGCACCGGCGAGGGCATCCAGGTCGTGATCGGCGCCGGCCAGTTCATCCCGGGCTTCGAGGAGCAGCTGACCGGCATCGGCTCTGGCGAGACCCGAACGCTGAAGGTTCCGTTCCCGAAGAACTACCTCAATGAGAAGCTCGCTGGTCAGCCGGCCGAGTTCGAGACCACCGCGACGCTGATCGAGGCGCCCGGCGAGATCACGGTCGACGACGAGTTCGCAAAGACCCTCGGCCTCGAGTCGCTCGACAAGCTCAAGGAGTTGATGCGCGAGCGCCTGACCGCCGAATTCGCCGGCGCGACCCGCCAGAAGGTCAAGCGCGCGCTGCTCGACCGCCTCGACGAGAGCCACAAATTCGAGGCACCGCCGTCGCTTGTCGCCGAAGAGTTCAACCTGATGTGGAACTCGATCAAGGCCGAAATGGACTCGTCCGGCAAGACCTTTGCCGACGAGAACACCACCGAGGATGCGGCCAAGGAAGAGTACCAGAAGATCGCCGACCGTCGCGTCCGCCTCGGCCTCGTGCTGTCGGAGATCGGCGAGAAGAACAAGATCACCGTGACCGACGACGAAGTGTCGCGCGCCGTCATCGAGCGCGCGCGCCAGGCGCCTGGCCGCGAGAAGGAAGTCTGGGACTACTACCGCAGCAACGCCCAGGCGCTGGCCCAGCTCCGCGCCCCGATCTACGAGGACAAGGTCGTCGACTTCGTGCTCGAGCTCGCCAATGTGACCGAGAAGAAGGTCACCAAGGACGAGCTGTTCAAGGATGAAGACGCCGAGAAGACTGCCGCCTAATTCCGGCACCTCGCGTTAATGATGAACCGCGAAAGCGCGCTTGGCGAGGGTCCCCTCGCTAGGCGCGTCGCGGCGAATCGGCTTCAACGTCTGCGACCCTGCCCAGTTGGCTAGTGTCGGTCTTGTCGGCCGGAAATTGGCCCATATCTGGGTTAAGCCTTGAGCCGACCGGCCTTAGCCAAGTAGCCTTTGAGCCGAGTTGCCCTGAGCCAAGTTCTGCATCACCCCTAACCCTTGGGTTCTTTCATGCGCGATCCCGTTGAAACCTACATGAACCTCGTGCCGATGGTCGTCGAGCAGACCAATCGCGGCGAACGCGCCTACGACATTTTCTCGCGCTTGCTGAAAGAGCGCATCATCTTCGTCACCGGTGGGGTGGAAGACGGCATGTCGACGCTGATCGTCGCGCAATTGCTGTTCCTCGAGGCCGAGAATCCGAAGAAGGAAATCTCGATGTACATCAACTCGCCGGGCGGCGTGGTGACGTCGGGCCTTGCGATCTACGACACGATGCAGTTCATCCGTCCGCCGGTGTCGACGCTGTGCACGGGGCAGGCGGCCTCGATGGGTTCGCTGCTGCTGGCAGCCGGCGAGAAGGACATGCGCTTCACGCTGCCGAATTCCCGCATCATGGTGCACCAGCCCTCGGGCGGCTTCCAGGGCCAGGCCACCGACATCATGCTGCACGCGCAGGAGATCCTGAATCTCAAGAAGCGCCTCAACGAGATCTACGTGAAGCACACCGGCCAGACCTACAAGGCGATCGAGGACGCGCTGGAGCGCGACAAGTTCCTCACCGCCGAGGATGCCAAGGCGTTCGGCCTCGTCGACAAGGTCATCGACAAGCGCCCCGAGGATCCGGCGAGCGCCAAGGCCGCCTGAGACGGCCGCCTGATCCGACACGACATCTGGAGGCGTCGGTGTGATCTCCACATTGACGCCTCACATACCCGGCAATGCAGGGCGGCGGCCCCCGCCGGTAACTGCGTGCGCACGACAGAAAGTTCCGCTTTCGTGCTCATCGGCCGCCGTGGTAATCCCGCAACGTTCCGTGGATTTCGACGCGCATTCCGCGTGCGATCGTGGAAAATCACGGTATTGTCACGGTCTTGAGCCGGCCCCCCGATTAGCGAATTCTTGATAGTCGGGTGCCAGCATGGTTGGCTGTGATGCATCGGCTAAGATCGCGGAGATTCGAATAAACCGTGATTCGCACGGTCAGTATTGCGTAGGGTCTTTTTTGGTACGGAATTTGCTCTATCTACCCAAGACGCCGGTTGTGTGCCGGATTGGGTCGATCTGGCAAACGAGATCGAACGGCGGACGGAGATAATGAATGAGTAAGGTCGGCACGAGCGACGCCAAGAACACGCTATATTGCTCGTTCTGCGGCAAGAGCCAGCATGAAGTTCGCAAGCTGATTGCCGGACCGACTGTCTTCATTTGCGACGAGTGTGTCGAACTCTGCATGGACATCATCCGTGAGGAGAACAAGTCCTCGCTGGTGAAGTCGCGCGACGGCATYCCGACGCCGAAGGAAATCTGCAAGGTCCTGGACGACTACGTGATCGGCCAGAGCCATGCCAAGAAGGTGCTGTCGGTCGCCGTCCACAATCACTACAAGCGGCTCAACCATCAGACCAAGCACAACGACGTCGAACTGGCGAAGTCGAACATCCTGCTGATCGGTCCGACCGGTTCGGGCAAGACGCTGCTCGCGCAGACGCTGGCCCGCATCCTTGACGTTCCGTTCACCATGGCCGATGCGACGACGCTGACCGAAGCCGGCTATGTCGGCGAGGACGTCGAGAACATCATCCTGAAGCTGTTGCAGGCGGCCGACTACAATGTCGAGCGCGCGCAGCGCGGCATCGTCTACATCGACGAAATCGACAAGATCAGCCGCAAGTCGGACAATCCCTCGATCACCCGCGACGTGTCGGGCGAGGGCGTCCAGCAGGCGCTGCTGAAGATCATGGAAGGCACGGTGGCCTCGGTCCCGCCGCAGGGCGGCCGCAAGCATCCGCAGCAGGAGTTCCTGCAAGTGGATACCACCAACATCCTGTTCATCTGCGGTGGTGCGTTCTCGGGCCTCGAGAAGATCATCTCGGCGCGCGGCCGCTCCACCTCGATCGGCTTCGCGGCGCAGGTGCTCGCGCCGGAGGACCGCCGTACCGGTGAGATCTTCCGTCACGTCGAGCCGGAAGACCTGCTCAAGTATGGCCTGATCCCGGAATTCGTCGGCCGTCTGCCTGTCGTCGCGACGCTGGAAGACCTCGACGAGGCCTCGCTGAAGAAGATCCTGACCGATCCGAAGAACGCGCTGGTGAAGCAGTACCAGCGGCTGTTCGAGATGGAGAACATCGAGCTGACTTTCGCCGACGAGGCGCTTGGCGCGGTCGCCCGCAAGGCGATCGAGCGCAAGACCGGTGCCCGCGGCCTGCGGTCGATCCTGGAGAGCATCCTGCTCGAAACCATGTTCGACCTCCCGGGCCTGGAAGGCGTCGAGGAAGTCGTGATCTCGCGCGAGGTCGTCGAGGGAACGGCGCGTCCGCTCTACATCTACGCGGATCGTTCCGACCGCGCGGTCGAGAGCAGCGCAAGCGCGTAAACGCGCGCGTCACGACCACCAAAATTGCACGGCTGCCGGACGATCCGGCGGCCGCAATGGCGCAGCAATCGCTGCCATTTTGGCGTTGCAGTAAATGCCTGTTTAGCCTGCATTTCCGGGCACTTCTCAGACTTGACACCCCCCGGCCTGATAGCCACCTAATGCTATCGGCGAGGGATCTCATGCGTTGAGATTCGTCGCTTTACGATGCGGAATAAGCGGCTGCTGACGGCAATCTTTTTCCGGATCACCAAGGCACCTTGTGGCGGTCGCGCAAGCAGGCGGACTGCGAGCAAGGGGGCAAAACAAAAGGATAAGGCCATGACGACCTCAAAACCCCGGCCAACGATCGTCCACGGCGAAAGCCATTCCTATCCGGTGCTGCCGCTCCGCGACATCGTCGTGTTCCCGCACATGATCGTGCCTCTCTTCGTCGGCCGCGAGAAATCGATCCGCGCGCTCGAAGAGGTGATGAAGAACGACGCGCTGATCATGCTCGCGACGCAGAAGAACGCGTCCGATGACGATCCGGCACCCGATTCAATTTACGAGACCGGTACGCTCGCCAGCGTCCTGCAACTGCTGAAACTGCCCGACGGCACCGTGAAGGTGCTGGTCGAGGGCCTCGAGCGCGCGCGCGTCGAGAAGTATTCCGACCGCAGCGAGTATTACGAGGCGACCGCGGTCGCGCTCGCCGACACTGACGCCAACTCGGTTGAAGCCGAGGCGCTGGCGCGGTCGGTCGTGTCCGACTTCGAAAGCTATGTGAAGCTGAACAAGAAGATCTCCGCCGAAGTCGTCGGCGTGGTCCAGGCGATCACCGATTTCGCCAAGCTCGGCGATACCGTTGCGTCGCATCTCGCGGTCAAGATTGCCGATCGGCAGGCGATCCTGGAGACGTTGTCCGTCACGCAGCGCCTGGAGAAGGTGCTCGGCCTGATGGAGAGCGAGATCTCGGTGTTGCAGGTCGAGAAGCGCATCCGTTCGCGCGTCAAGCGCCAGATGGAGAAGACCCAGCGCGAGTATTACCTGAACGAGCAGATGAAGGCGATCCAGAAGGAACTCGGCGACGACGAAGGTCGTGACGAGTTGGCCGATCTGGAGGAGAAGATCTCCAAGACCAAGCTCTCCAAGGAAGCCCGCGAGAAGGCGCAGCACGAGCTGAAGAAGCTACGCCAGATGTCGCCGATGTCCGCGGAAGCGACCGTCGTGCGCAACTATCTGGATTGGCTGCTGTCGATTCCGTGGGGCAAGAAGTCCAAGGTCAAGAAGGACCTCGAGGCCGCCCAGGCGGTGCTGGACTCCGATCACTACGGGCTCGAGAAGGTCAAGGACCGCATCGTCGAGTATCTCGCGGTGCAGTCGCGCGCCAACAAGCTGACTGGACCGATCCTGTGCCTGGTCGGGCCTCCCGGCGTCGGCAAGACCTCGCTCGGCAAGTCGATCGCGAAAGCGACCGGCCGTGAGTTCGTGCGCGTGTCGCTCGGCGGCGTGCGTGACGAGGCCGAGATCCGCGGTCACCGCCGCACCTATATCGGCTCGATGCCCGGCAAGATCATCCAGTCGATGCGGAAGGCGAAGACCTCGAATCCGCTGTTCCTGCTGGACGAGATCGACAAGATGGGCGCCGATTTCCGCGGCGATCCGTCGTCGGCGCTGCTCGAGGTGCTTGATCCTGAGCAGAACTCGACCTTCAACGACCACTACCTTGAGGTCGACTACGACCTGTCCAACGTGATGTTCATCACGACCGCGAATACGCTGAATATTCCGGGCCCGCTGATGGACCGCATGGAGATCATCCGGATCGCCGGCTACACCGAGAATGAGAAGGTCGAGATCGCGCGCAAGCATCTGATCCCGAGCGCGCTCTCCAAGCACGGTCTGGACTCCAAGGAATGGTCGATCGACGACGCGGCCCTGCTGCTGATGATCCGCCGCTACACCCGCGAAGCGGGCGTGCGTAACCTGGAGCGTGAGCTCTCCACACTGGCCCGCAAGGCGGTGAAGGAGCTGATGATCTCCAAGAAGAAGTCGGTGAAGGTCACCGAGGCGAACATCGAGGAGTTCCTCGGCGTGCCGAAGTATCGCTTCGGCGAGGCCGAGCTTGAGGATCAGGTTGGCATCGTTACTGGCCTTGCCTGGACTGAGGTCGGCGGCGAGCTGCTGACGATCGAAGGCGTCATGATGCCCGGCAAGGGCAAGATGACGGTGACGGGCAACCTGCGCGATGTGATGAAGGAGTCGATCTCGGCTGCGGCGTCCTACGTGCGCTCGCGGGCGATCAACTACGGCATCGAGCCGCCGTTGTTCGACCGCCGCGACATCCACGTTCACGTGCCGGAGGGTGCGACCCCGAAGGACGGTCCGTCCGCCGGTGTCGCGATGGCCACCGCGATCATCTCGGTCATGACCGGCATCCCGGTCCGCCACGATGTCGCGATGACCGGCGAGATCACGCTGCGCGGCCGGGTGCTGCCGATCGGCGGTCTGAAGGAGAAGCTCCTGGCTGCCGCGCGCGGTGGCATCAAGACGGTGCTGATCCCGGAGGACAACGCCAAGGATCTCACGGAGATCTCCGATGCGATCAAGGGCGGTATGGACATCATTCCGGTCTCGCGGCTGGATGAGGTCGTCGCCAAGGCGCTGACCCGCGTGCCGGCGCCGATCGTCTGGGAAGAGGAGACCAGCAAGGTCGACGTCAAGCCCGATGCTTCGGATGAAGCCTCCGGCGGCCTGACGGCGCACTGAGCCGACCTCCGATCTGAAAAATCAAACGGCGCCTTCGGGCGCCGTTTTTGTTTTGGCAAACGAAGCTGCCTGGCTGGTCAGAATCGCCATGGCGCGGACGAATTCGCTTGCTTCATTGAGGACTTCGACACCGAGCGTTTCTGAAGCCGATCCCAGATCAGAAGGAAGCGATCAGATGACCACCCAATCCGGAGTGCCGCTGCCCCCTGACGATATCAGCCGGAAACTTACGCTATCCCACTCGGACGATCCGATGCTCCGCCATGTCTCGATCGTCGGCGGCACCTACACCATCCTCGTGTCCGGCGAGCAGACTGGTGGGCGCTACTGCCTCATCGACATGCTGATCCCGCCCGGAGGCGGACCGCCGCCGCACCGTCACGACTTCGAGGAGATGTTCACCGTCATCGACGGCGAAATCGAGTTGATGTTCCGTGGGCAACCATATCGGGCTGCCGCGGGCTCGACGGTGAACATACCCGCGAACGCGCCGCACGCGTTCAGGAACGACTCCAACAGGCCGGCGCGTATGCTCTGCATGTGCACGCCGGCAGGCCAGGAAGAATTGTTTTTGGCGGTCGGCGATCTCGTCGCAAGTCGTACCGCGCCGCCGCCCAGCCTAAGTCAGGCTGAGCAGGCCGAGCGCATGGCAAGAGCAAAGGCGCTGTCCGCCAAATACCGGACCGAACTATTGGCGTGAAGAGCGCTTGGTCTCCCTGCTGCCGGCCATGCGACCAGGCCAACGAAGATCAAGCCAACGAGGTGCCCCGCCCCGACGGAGCGCGATCCGGTTGGCGTGTGCTTTGGCGACGGGGGCGGGCCGACCCGGTCGTGCCTCAGTCCTTCACCAGGAGCGCCCGTGTCCGGGTGAATTCGCGACAGCGGGCGAGGCCGGGCCAGACCACCAGCGAGGCCTTCTTGTGGGCTCCGAAGCCGGGCGCCAGCGCCAGCACTTCGGCATGCAGGCCGGGATAGGGGCCGGGMCCCGGGCGGAGCAGCGCATCGAGRCGGCCGGCGAGAAGRTCGGCGACGTCGTCGGTCGCCACCGCCCGCACATAATCGGGCGGCCGCTTCGTGCCGGCGAGATSGGCGAGCAGTCGGTCGGGCTTGTCGCTYARGGCCGGCGAGATGCCAAGGCGAAGYGGCTTCGTCTTCAGCGCCTTCGCGACCGTGTCGCYGGCCTCCGACAGGCGTTTGAAGGCGTCCGCYACYTGCGGCAGCAGCGCCTCGCCCTGCGCGGTGAGGAKCAGGCTGCGRTGCAGCCGCTGGAACAGCGGCACGCCGAGGGCCTGTTCCAGGTGYTTCACCTGCTGGCTRACGGCACCGGGCGTGACCGCGAGTTCGGTCGCRGCCGTCTTGAAGCTGAGGTGGCGGCCGGCGGCCTCGAAGGCGCGTAGTCCGTTCAGGGGAGGCAAGCGATAGCTCATGGGCGCGGGTCCAGGTGTGAAGGTGACGGCTTCAGAATAGAAAARCTCTTCCAGGCAGTCAGAAACAATCGGTTGAGCGGAGCGCRTGCACGCGGGACAAGACGTGCACCGATCGCGCCTTCRGCAAGATCGTCGTGTCGCAGGGTAACATGGCYGAGATCATCCATCCCTTCTACGAGAAGCATCGAGGTGCGATGGAGGCCGCCATGCGCCATCGCCTCGACCTTGCCGAAACGATGTTACKCGAMCGCACGCATCTGTCCGATCTCGACGCGATCAGGCAGCAGGTGATGGATGAATTCGAGATCGTGCTGACCCAAATGCCCTATGTCGGYGGCGCGGCAAGTCGCATGAGCGATTTCTTCATGCGTCTGATCGGCTTCATGGCGATAAGCCGTGTGCTGCGGCGGCACGGYGTCTCGCTGTCCGTGAYCGGYGAGATCGAACGGGARACCTACAAGGCGCAATTGCTCAYSGAGCCCGCAGCSGAACGGCTCGCCGCGGGGCGTCAGTTCATGTCGTCGGAGAACCAGGCCTTGCTGCGCGAGCAGGCTGCCAGAAGCCTTCAGAACGAGTACCCCGAGGATTTCGTCTACGATTTCGTCGAGCCGGGCCCGGGTGATAGCTTTGAATTCGGCATCGACTACAAGGCTTGCGGATTCTGCAAATTCGCGGCTCGCCATGGCGACAAGGAAATCCTGCCGAACATCTGCGGGCTTGATTTCGACGCCTATGCAACGCGCGGCATCCAACTGGAGAGGACGCAAACATTGGCCGGTGGCGCGAGCCACTGCAACTTCCGTTTCTCGCGATTGCCGCCGGACTAGTTCTTCTTCTCGACCATGAAATTGCCGAGCGCGCCGAGCGCCATCAGCACGCTGGTGCCGAGGAACACCGCGCGCATGCCGATATGGCCGCCGATGAATCCGCCGGCGAGCGGGCCGATCACCTGGCCGGCATATTGCGCCGAGATCGAGTAGCCCAGCATGCTGCCGGTGACCGCGTCGGGCACGTTGTGCCGGATCACGCTCGCGATGCAGGGCAGCAGGCCGCCGAGCGCGAGCCCCATCAGGAAACGCAGCAGGATCAGCTGCCAGCCGCTGACCACGAAGGCCTGCGGAATCAGCAGCACCGCCGAGGCCGCAAGGCAGACGATGATGATCCGCCAGTGGCCGACGCGATCGGCGAGCTTGCCGAGATGCGACGACGACAGCAGGCTGCCGAAGGCCGCCGCCGACATCACGAGGCCGGCCACGAACGTCACCTGCGGCGCCTCGACCAATTGCGCGACGTAGACCGTGATGATCGGCTCGATCGACATGTTGGCGATCATCAGCAGCAGGCCGGTGCCCCACATCGCGATGACCGGCCGCTTGTCCGGAACCAGCGACCAGCCGCCACGCGACTTGCCGCCTGCCACGGTCTTCGGACGCGCGTCCTCGCGGATCAGGAAGGTGGTGCCGAGGAAGGTGATGAAGATGACGCCGCCGATCAGGAAGAAGGTCTTGCGGATGCCGATCAGGCCCGGCAGCACACCGCCGATCAAGGGACCGACCAGGCTGCCGGCCATGATGCCGGCGGACAGCACGCCGATCGCCCAGCCGGACCGCGCTTTCGGCGTCTGCGCTGCGACCAGCACGGTCGAACCCGACGCGTAACCGCCGAGCAAGCCGGTCAACAGCCGCAGGCCGACCAGCTCATAGACGTTGTGCGCCATGCCGATCAGCGACATCGCGACCGCCATGCCGAGGCTGGCGCGGATCAGCATCAGTTTGCGGCCATAACGGTCCGCCAGCCGTCCCCACAGCGGCGCCGTCAGCGCCGCGCTCAGGAAGGYGGCGCCATAGGCCACGCCCGACCATTGCACGATGGCGGCATGATCGCTCACGCCGAGCTGCTCGACATAGAGCGGCAGGAACGGCAGCAGCAGCGTCATCCCCACGATGGTCGTGAAGGAGCCGAACACGCAGACGATGAGGTTGCGCTTCCAGGGGCCGGCGTCCAGGACTGCTTCGTGATCGACGTCCACGTTCATGTCAGCGCAACCCGATCACGGCGAAGCCGCGCGCCCGCAGGCCACGCCGGTCCTCGTTGAGCGAGCGCAGCAGGCGGTCGCGGGTGTCGGTGATGTGGTCGGCGGCCTCGCGCGCGGCCGCCTCCGGATCGTTGGCCTTGATGAAGCCGAGGATGCGGCGGTGCTCGCGCCAGGCCTGCTCGCGCGAGGGTTCTGTCCACACTTCAAGCCAGCGCGCCCGCGACAGCCGGGTCATGGCGCCCTTGATTGCCTTGACGACGAACGGGTTGCCGGAGAGGCGCGCGATCTCGACATGGAAATCGGTGCCGACGCGGTGCCATTCCTCGCGCGGCGCGCCGGACTGGCAGGCATCCAGCATCTCCTCGACGCCGGCGACGTCGGCTTCGTTCGCCCGCGCGCAGGCGAGGCGGACGGCGGTCGTCTCCAGCGGAATCCGGAACTCGGCCAGCGCCTCCAGTTCGCCGAGGTCGATCGGCGCGACGATCCAGTTGCGGCCGTCGCGGCGCACCAGCTCTTCGCCTTCGAGCCGCACCAGCGCGGCGCGGATCGGAGTACGCGACCCCTCGAACCGGCTCTCCAGCCAGCGCTCGGTCAGCCGCTCGCCCGGCCCGAGATCGAGCGACAGGATCATTTCCCTGAGTTGGTCATGGATCTGAAGCATCTGCGACATGGCTGTCTCTGGGCTGCGTCCCGGCGGGAAGAAAGTTTGGGCTTGGATCGACGCCGTATCCCGATTTGGTATCCCAAACAAGACAATTTCGGGATACCGGGGTTGCGCCGTTGCAGCGCCGCGCGCACGAGCGCGTTACAATGGCTCCGAGCGGTGTGCTCGAGCGGCGTGGGCGGGTGCGCTCTGTTCGACGGGAGAACCCAGGATGCGGATCGACGGGCAGTGCCATTGCGGGGCGGTGACGTACCAGGCCGAGATCGATCCCGAGAGGGTATCGATCTGTCACTGCACCGACTGTCAGGCGCTCACGGGCTCGCCCTACCGAGTTACGGTGATCTGCACCGCCGAGCAGGTCCAACTGACCGGAGGCGCGCCGAGGGTTTACGGCAAGAGGGGCGACAACGGCCGGATCCGCTTCCAGCACTTTTGCGGCGACTGCGGTTCCCCCTTGTTCACGGCCGGCGAGGACGGCGGCCCCGACGACTGGGGCATCCGCTGGGGCAGCATCCGCCAGCGCGGCCAATTGACCCCGCGGCGTCAGGTCTGGTGTCGCTCGGCCGCGCCGTGGATCAATGATCTCGCGGCATTGCCGGCGCGGCCCATGGAGTGAAGACGATCGATTGAGGGTTTGCGACCTTGCGCCTCGGGGGCAGGCGAGGCTAAAGAGGCGCGCAGGTAAGGGCGGCTAGCTCAGCTGGTTAGAGCATCTCGTTTACACCGAGAGGGTCGGGAGTTCGAATCTCTCGCCGCCTACCAGCCTTCGCCTTGCAGGTTACGCTGGGTGAGCCAGCTTCCGTGGATGCAGTTGCCGCTTGCGCAGTGCCGCACGCTGTCGCACCGAGGCTCGTGGAGCGAAGGCGGACTGATTTCGATGATCGAGCGACGTGCTGGCTTCGCTGCGCAGGGATAGCGGCGAGGCGAACGCTTCACCCACGGCATTCATTCGCACGCGTCGCACGCTGCTGGGGATCGCCAGCCCTCCCGGTGCGAAATTCCCGCCAAATTCAGTCCGGTGTCAGGCTCCCTGACTAGCATCGATCGACGGTTGCGCACCCGAGATGCGCGCAGCAACGGGACCATCGATGCGCCGGGTTTTGAACGCCATAGCGGTGACCGCAGCCTTGCTCGCTGGATCAGTGCACGCCGCAGAGCTGACCGGTGACAATGCGGCGTTCGTGACCAAATTGGCCGGAGGGCTCTACGCGACGATCTATTGCGGTGACACCTATGAGATGGACAGCAATGGTCTTGTCGAATGGGCCGACGGGCGGGGCGTCGATGTCGTCTACCTCCTGCCGAAGTTYGTCGCCGGCGCCAGCGCCTTTGTCGGCAGGCCGTACGATCGCAAGGACATCAATCCGAAAGTTACGCGGCTGATCCGGAAAGTCTTCGACAACCTCGATGATCTGGCAAGGCGCAACGGCAAGGACGAAAGCTGCCGCTCGCTGCTTGGCGAGGAAATGTTCGAGCATTTCATAAGGAAGAAGGGGAGCGCGCTCTGAGACTCAACGCTCGTTGAAGGCATTGGACGCGACTTGACCGGACTAGCTTGTCGACCGGGATTGCTCCAGGCGCACTTTTCGGAATCTCGCTTCGATCGCAGCTTGGCTCCGCCCCAGCAGCAGCGAAATCTCGCGCGGGGTCTTGCCGGTATCCCTCAGGAGGAGAATTTTTCGCTCTTCGTCGGCGGTCCACGGCTTCATTCGATAGCCAATGGTTCGGGTATCAATGTCGTCCATCGTCAGACCGCGCGAAACCGGGAGAGAACTTGGAGAGCTAGCCTCCAGTTCTCGYTCCCGTTCAACGCGCGAAATGACGCGGGGCAGCTGGCGCCCCAGCCTTGGGCGGCAATGACGGACGCGGGGTGCGCGGCGGAGCCATGACCGGATTGGTCATCGCATTGGGGCCGCCGATCTGCTCCGTTCGCTTGCCAGGGCCACCCACACTGCTTTGGGCCGCCGCGACGCCGGGCGACAACGCCACGGCAAGTCCAGCCAAAATCATCAACCTCATCGGGTCGCCTCCATGCTCCGCAAGAGAGCCGATTAAACGGATAGGTTTCGCCTGCCAAGCTTGCCGTGATGCCGGGCGGAAATCGCTGTTTCATGTCCGCGAGCCGGCGAAAGGCTGGTCATGCCCTGCGGCAAGCATGCGCTATTATCAAAACCTGAGCAATTTCAGATGTTACGGCCTTGATCTTGTCGTTTTGCACCGAGACGATCGGGCGCTAGATTATCTGCGCTCAATTGGCGCCGACATCGCCGCGATGAGATGGTATGTTTGCGGAATAACCGGGAACTCGATTCATGCGCATCACCGCTGCCGCTCTCCTTCTGACGGCCTTCATTGCCGGGCCTGCATTCGCGCAGGCAGACCACGTTCCGAAATACCGTGAGGAGGTCGAGAAGTCGCCGGCGGATGAAGCCAACGAGCAAAGGCAGCAGCGCGCCTATCAGCGTGCGCTCAACGCCGTGCCGAACCAGAAGCCGGTCGATCCGTGGGGCATGGCACGCCCCAATGACGGGCAGGGCACACCGAAGGCGAATGCCGCGAAGACGAAGCAGGCCAAGCCGACGAGCGCGGCCGCCAAATAATCCCGAGCGCGGACCAGGTCGATGAAGTACTACGTCTGCAAATTGACCGGACCGCGCCCGACCTTTCCGCAGGACATGACGCCCCAGGAAGCCGCGATCATGCAGGCGCACGTCGCCTATTGCGGCGAACTGCTGCGTGCCGGCAAGGCGCTGGTCTTCGGGCCAGTCGCCGATCCCGCGGGCGTCTGGGGACTCGGCGTGCTGCAACTGCCGGATGATGCCGATCCCAGCGAGATCATCGCCAACGATCCCGTCACCAGGGCCAATGCCGGATTCACCTATCGCGTCATGCCTATGCTGCGCGCCGCGACGCGCGAGACCTGCTGACGCATGACTGAGCGCGGTGCGAAGTGGTTTTGCCTCGGGACCGACGCGAAGCGCTTGTGCGGACGTCACGACCAGACATGAAGCCAAAGCGCGTCGCGCCTGGGTTTCGCCGAAGTTCTCTCAACAAGGTTTTGATCACATGGACGCAGGYCACCCGCAAAACGCCGATCAGATTGCCTACTGGAACGGGCCGGGCGGCCAGCGCTGGGCCACACGGCAGGCCGCGCAGGACGTCGTGCTGCAGCCGGTGCTCGACCTCCTGATCGATCGCGCCGCGCCGAAGGCCGGCGAGCGCGTTGTGGATGTCGGCTGTGGCAGCGGTGCCTCGACGTTTGCGCTGGCGGTAAAGGTCGCGCCTGATGGTCGGGTGCTCGGTGTCGACGTCTCCGAACCGATGCTGACACAGGCGCGGCAGAGCGCGCCGCAGGGCCTGCCGGTCGAGTTCGCACTTGCCGACGCGACCGTCTATCCGTTCGCCCCCGAGAGCTTCGACCTGCTGGCCTCGCGCTTCGGCGTSATGTTCTTCGCCGATCCCGCGCTGTCGTTCGCCAATCTGCGCAAGGCGATGCGCAAGAGCGGACGACTGGCCTTCGCTTGCTGGCAGGAGCCGCGCGAAAATCCGTTCTTCATGGCGCCGCTGCAGGCCGTCTACAAGCACGTGCCGAAGCTGCCGCAGCTCGGCCCCGAGGATCCCGGCCCGTTCGCGTTCGCCTCCGAAGCGCGGGTGAAGCGGATCCTGGGCGAGGCCGGATTCTCCGGCATTGCCATGGAGCCATGCAAGGTCGAGCTCGATATCGCAACCGGGCGCGGCATCGATGCTGCGATCCAGAGCGCGCTCGAGATCGGGCCCGCCAGCCGCGCGCTGGAAGGCCATCCGGAGGAGGTGCGCGCCGCCGCCATCGCGTCAATGCGCGAGGCGCTGGCGCCGTTCGCGAAGGGTGATTCCGTGCCACTGCCGGGCGCGATCTGGATCGTGACCGCGCGGGCTTCCTAGCAGAGCGGTCAGCTACTTGAACTGAGCGCGGCACGCCGGGCTGAGGTGGCGCTTGTTCCGCTCCATGCACGCCGTGATATTCCTGACGTTCGGCACGAATTCACGGCAGAGCTTCATGGCGTCCGCCCGGCAGGCCCTGCGCTGTTCAGCCGTGCCCGAGTTCGCGTGCGCGCCTCCAGCGAGAGCCGTGACAGCGAGTGTCGCGAGCAGTGTGATCGCGGCGACTTTGGGTCGGCGGATGACTTGTTTCGTCTCGCAGGCACGTCGCATGACTGTCGTATCCTCTGTTGTCGCCTCGCCGAAGCATTTTTATCGCGCTTGCTGCGCTGTACCGGATGGCCGCAGCATCTACGCCCGTTCTTCCCAGATCATTGCCAGATGCACGATGGTCTGGACGGCTTTTTCCATGTCCTGCCGGCTGACCCATTCGAGCCGCGAATGGAAGGCGTGCTCGCCGGCGAAAATGTTCGGGCAGGGCAGCCCCATGAAGGACAACCGCGAGCCGTCGGTGCCGCCGCGGATTGAGGTCCTCATCGGCGTCAGTCCAGCGCGCTCGATCGCCTCGATCGCGTAGGCGACGATCTGGGGGTGGCGATCGATCACCTCTTTCATGTTGCGGTAYTGCTGCTTGACCTCGATGCGGTAGGTCGAGCGCGGATAGCCGGTCATGACATCCTTCACGATCCTTTCAAGCAGCGCTTCCTTCTGCTTCAGGCCGGCCTCGTTGAAATCGCGCACGATGAAGTCGATTCGTGCGTTCTCCAGCGCGCCGGAGATCGCAACGGGATGCAGGAACCCTTCCTTGCCTTCGGTGGTCTCGGGCGAACAGGTGTCCTTGGGCAGCCGTTCGACGATCGCGGCCGCGATCTTGATCGCGTGCTCCATCTTGCCCTTGGCGAAGCCCGGATGGGTCGCGACGCCTTCGATGATGACGCTGGCGCCGTCGGCCGAGAAGGTCTCGTCCTCGATGTGACCTGCGGTCTCGCCGTCCATGGTGTAGCCGAAATCGGCACCGAGCTTCTTGATGTCGACCTTGTCGACGCCGCGGCCGATCTCCTCGTCCGGTGTGAACAGGATCTTGATGGTGCCGTGTTTCACCTGCGGATTGGTGACCAGGAAATGCGTGGCATCCATGATCTCGGCAAGGCCGGCCTTGTTGTCGGCGCCGAGCAGGGTGGTGCCRTCGGTGGTGATGATGTCGTTGCCGATCTGGTCGGCCAGCGCCTCGTGCTCGGCGGCGCGGATCACCTGAGAGGCGTCGGCCGGGAGCACGATGTCGCCGCCGCGATAATTGTTCACGATCTGCGGCCTGACGTTCTTGCCGGTGCAGTCGGGCGAGGTGTCCATRTGCGAGCAGAAGCAGATCACCGGGACCGTCTTGTCGGTGTTGGCCGGTATCGTCGCATAGACATAGCCGTGCGGATCGAGATGCGCGTCGGAGATGCCCATCGCCTGCAGTTCGGCGACCAGCAGCCGGCCCAGATTCTTCTGCTTCTCGGTGGAGGGCGTGGTGGGTGAATCCGGATCGGACTGGGTATCGATCACGACATAGCGCAGGAAACGCTCGGTGACGGTGTGCTTGAAGTCGAGGGCCGGTGCCAGCATGAAGACCACGCGGAGGTACGGGACAGGGATAAGGCGCTCAGGCGAAATTGGTTCGCGCAAGCAAAGCGCATCAGGCGGCAGCTCTACAACAGAAAAGCGCCATTCCGGGGCCGCGTCACGAGCCGGAATGGCGCCTGATATCGACCAAGAGAGTTGGAAGTACTAGACGGCTTCCTTGAGCTCCTTGGCGGCACGGAAGGCGACCTTCTTGCTCGCCTTGATCTGGATCTGCTCGCCGGTCGCCGGGTTGCGGCCCATGCGGGCGGCGCGCTTGCGGACCTGGAGGATGCCGAGGCCGACGATGCGGACGCGCTCGCCCTTCTTGAGGTGCTTGGTGATCCGGGTAACCATGTCGGTCAGGATCGCCTCGGCCTGCTTCTTGGACAGCTCCTGCTCTTCGGCGATGGCCGCCGCCAGGTGCTTCAGCGTGATAGTCGCCGGTGTCGCTGCTTTCTTCGCCATGTGTGGCCCTCCTCGTTGCTGAATGGCTGGATTGCTGCTTTCACGCGAATGGTAAAGCCGTTCGCGTCGGGAAAAGTGTCCGGAAAGGTCCTGAAACGGCCGGTCTGGGAACGGGCAGCGCCGGGCCGGCCACAGGAAACCCAGACCTATCAGGCCTTATTCGATTCGGGGCTTTGCTGACTACGCCGTTTCCCCTGAAAACAGCTGGCAACCCGCGTCCACGGCGCAGGGGACAATCTGCGTTGCGGCTGACGCTCGCGACACCCTGGAAATCCGGAACTGGTGGTAAGTGCTTGATAAGACTGGCGCGAGAGACGGGACTCGAACCCGCGGCCTCCGCCGTGACAGGGCGGCGCTCTAACCAACTGAGCTACTCCCGCGGATGCTGATCATCGGATTGATCCGCGCAGGACCGAGGGCATAAAGGCCCGCATCCCGTTAGTCAAGGACGTTACGGACCCCTGCACAAGCGATGTGCCCGGCCGCATTTTCAGCCGGCGCGAGGTGCTTTGCCCCTGATCGTTCGCACTCGGTTCAATGCGGGCGCCTGCCGACCTCGCTCATGAACCGGCCATGTCGCATCGTGGCCGGTAAAGGTCAGGCCGCGGCACCGACAGCATTGATGGGCTGCGCTGACGGCTGGGAGCTGCGTGAGGTTTCCTCCCGCTGCTCGGGGGTCAGCCACCACAGCAGGAACAGCAGCGCGATGCCGTTCGACACCAGGGCTGTCGTCAACGGCACGTTCATGATCGCTTGAACGGCGATGCCGGATGAGACTGCGATGAAGCGCGGCGAGAGATGGCGCGAGACCATCGATCCCAGTGACAGGATCAGGCCGCAGGCGAACGCCGAAACCGGGGTGAGCGCAAGGCCGACCGATGCAATCCCCTCGGTGGCGAGGAAGGAGGCGTTGAAATTGCCGTCGCGATAGATGGCTCCGAGCGCCGGGCCGAGTTCGCCGTAGGGACAGGCAATCAGCTGGCGCAGGACAGATACCTGGCAGAAGCGGGTCAGTTCACGATGTGCAAAGAAGTCGGCGTAGTGATCGAGCGCGAGGGAGGGGATCGCGACGAAGCGCAGATTGATGGCGCTGAAGATCACGTAGTCCTTGTCCGCGACGAGGACGAAGAACGCGGCCAGACCGACGATCATCGGGACGACATAGGCCAGCACCGTGGCGAGCCGCGGGTCGAACCGGCCGAACAGGAAGAACAGAAATGGCAGCCAGAGCGGCAGCAGCAGAATCGTCTTGTTGTTGACGACCGGGTAGAAGCAGAGTGCGAACAGCAACGTGCCGGCGGCCGGCATCCATTCCCGGCGCGATGCGAAATGCGCGAACAGATAGGGCAGAATCGCGCCGATGATGATTCCGGTGAGATAGTTCAGCAGCGCCGGCCGCGCGACGGCGTTGCGGGCCGTACCATAGGGGTTGCCAAGGCTGGCGCCGAAATACACGTCGGCAATCAGCACGGCGAACGACGCCCCGAGCAGCAGGAACGCGACGCGCTTGATGGCTGTCTCCGACAGGCTGGGTCGCCAAAGCGGGATATTCTGGAACATCAGCGGGATGATCGCCGCGGCCAGCGCGGCGATCATGGCCCAGCGGGCGATGGTGTGCGGATAATCGAACGCGCTGAAGAAGCTCAGCCAGACGAAGCCGAACACGGCTGACAGCAGCGAGAAGCCGACCAGATAGCCGAAGCTGAATCGGCTCACGATGAACGCCGGGATGAAGACCGCCATGATGGCGGTGCCGAGGATCGCGTGCGCGCTGACGTCCGATCGCCAGAAATGCATGGCGGGGAATGCATGCCCGCAGGCGATCATCGAGCCGATGCTGAGGATGAAGAATCCGAAGATCGAGACCCCGACAAACAGGTCATCGCGCGTCAATTTCATCGGCCGGCCCGAATCTGAAAGCTGCTTCACAGCTAGCCGGTCGGCCTCGGACAGCGCAAGTCAAGCTAAGTTAACCGAGGCGGGCGATCCGCGTCGTCATGTTTCCACTCTGCGACTTGTCACAGTGACGCCATATTGAATCGGCCGCGGCAAGACGCCGACGCGATCACGCGAAGAATGCGGCGACCGCGACCAGATCGGCTTGTCCTGGCGCCTCGCCGCGCAGATTGGCGTCGATGACGCGGCGGCAAGCCTCGACGGTATGGGTATCGCCCAATTCATTGGCGGCCTCGAGGATCGACCAGACCGTATCCATCGGAACGTCGCTTTGCGCGGTGGTTTTCGGGTCTGATAGCATCGGGTGGGGCCGGGCTAGAATTCGAACAGGTCGCGGCCGCGCCGCGCCAGGATGTGCAGGTCTGCCACAGTGCCGCGCACGGCGTTGCAGCGCCGGCATTCGATGACGGTGTCGCCGGACGCGTGCGCCGGATCGGCGACCTTGATTGCGAGGCTCCCGCAATCCGTGCAGATGATCTTGAAGCCGGTTGTAATGACTTGCTGTTGTAAATGCATTGTGGGCCTGCGCCTCTGTTGACACCTACCGTACGGAACAATTTTTAAGACTGGGGTCGCGGAGCAGATCGCAATCGAACGACCGTGTTAGGAGCAGCTTAAGATTTCGCCGCCGCCACGCGGCCCGGCCGATGCTTGGCGGAAGCAATAATTGGCGGAAGCAATAAAAAGGCCGCCGGGCGGCGGCCGTTCTCCCGGTGAAGCGCTCGATGGCCTCAGCGAACGGTCGACGTCTCCGACGACGTGATCGCAACGGGCTTGCCGGCCTTGATCACCTGATTGGTCTGGGCGGTCTGGGTGAAATCCGCGTTGTGCCGCGCCGAAATGCCGAACGCCGCAACCCCGATGGCCGCAACAAGAGCAACCACCACAATCTTGAGGTGGGTCGCGCGGTCAGCTGAATGGATCGAGTGGTTCATGGTCGCCTCCGGGCGTCTATGCGCCGTCTATGGCAGSTACTGGTAAGCCCGATCTGTTTCCGGATCGTTTCGTGAGTTCCGCGAAATGGTTTCGTGCCACGRAGCGATTGGTTTCACCGTGTCTTGCGTCACACAGGCGGAGAGCTGAAACTGGCGCCRGGCGCGTGAATGCGCYKGGGAGAAAAACAATAATGAAAACAAAGATSMTRACCCGCAGAAGCGTGCTCGGAGCYGGCTCCGGCGCGGTCGYCGCCACGATGTTTGGCAAACGAGCTATTGCCGCGGCCGAGTTCGACTTTAAGCTTGGCGTTGACACCCCGGAAACCCATCCGCTGACRATCCGTCTCGYCGAAGCSGCCAAGGCGGTCGCGGAGCRTTCGTCCGGYCGGCTCAACATCACGGTGTTTCCGAACAGCCAGCTCGGCGGCGATCCCGAGATGCTGTCGCAGGTCCGGGCCGGCGGGATCGARCTGATGGYCGCGCCGAGCYTGACCCTGTCGATCCTGGTGCCMTTGTCGGGYYTGCCCAGCATCGGYTTTGCCTTCCAGTCCTACGACCAGGTCTGGGCMGCGATGGACGGCGGYGTCGGCGAYSTCGTGCGCGAMGCGATCACCAGGAGCGGCGTGGTGCCGCTSCGGAAGGTCTGGGACAAYGGCTTCCGCCAGATCACCTCGTCGTCGAGCCGGCARCTCAAYRGCGTCGACGATCTCAAGGGYTTCAAGATCCGCGTGCCGGTGACCGCGCTYCTGACCTCGCTGTTCTCCGGTCTYGGCGCSTTGCCRTCGAGCATCTCCTACAGCGAGCTCTATTCGGCKYTGCARACCCAYATCGTCGAAGGGCAGGARAACCCGCTGGCGCAGGTCTCGACCGGCAAGCTCTACGAGGTGCAGAAGTACTGCGCGCTGTCGAACCATTGCTGGAGCGGCTACTGGATCATCGGCAACCGCCGCGCGATGGCGGGCCTGCCGCCTGATCTCGTCGAGGTCATCAATGCCGCGTTCGATGCGGCAGCAGTGAAGGAGCGCACCGACCTGGTCGAGATGGACCGCTCGTTGCAGGCTGAACTGACTGGGAAGGGCATGACCTTCAACAAGCCAGATCATGTACAGTTCAGGGCCGCGCTGGTGAAGGCCGGGTTCTACACGCAGTGGCAGAAGACCTATGGCGCGGATGCGTGGGCGGCGCTGGAGAAATACACCGGCAAGCTGACGTGACGAGATCGACGCGACCCGAACCAATCACCCGCGGATCCGGGTGCCCCGGCGCGAGGAGGCCTTTCGGTCGTCTTTCGCGGGCCGTGCCGCCGGTAGCGACAGAAATTCTCCGACGCTGGCTTGGCAGAAATCGAGATAGGCACGGACGATGCTGGAGGGATGGCGATGCGACGGATAGAGCAGGCTGACTTCCTGCTCCGGCATCGGGTGATCTGCGAGCACCGCGCAAAGCTTGCCGCTTTGGAGGTGCGCGGTCGCGAGAAAGGGGGGCAGTTCGGTCAATACCTCGCCTGCCAGAGCCCGGTTGCGTAGATGCAGGTACGAGTTCGTGGACAGAATCGCTTGCGGCCGGACGACGTGCTCGCCGAGGCGCCAGGAAGCGCCACTGTTGGTGTCTCGACACCAGACCGCGCAGGGGCGGTGGGTTATCTGATCCGGTGTGTCCGGGGTGCCAAACCGCTTCATGAATTGCGGGCTGGCAACGAGGACGTGTCGATAGACCAGGAGCCTTCGCGCCACCATGGCTTCGTGGACGAGAACGCCGACGCGGAGTGCAACGTCAATTCCCTCTTCCACGAGATCAACTCGGCGATCGGTGGTGTAGGCACTGACCTGGACGTCGGGATAGCGTCGCTGGAATGCGCCGATGAGCTCCCACCACGGCTCAAATTCCGTCGGCAGTGAAATCCGCAGACGCCCCCGCAAACGCGCCTGATCGCTCTTCGCGGCCTCTTCCGCTTCGGCCAGCGCGTCAATTCCGAGGGTAGCGCGGTCGTAGAGCCGGGTGCCGATGTCGGTCAGCTTCGTGCCGCGCGCCGATCGCTCCAGCAGGGCGACCTTGAGCTCCTTCTCAAGCTCGCGGATTCGCCGGCTCAATGTCGGCAGCGGGATCCCCATCCGCAGCGCGGCGGCCGACAGGCTCCCCGCCTGGACGACGCTGACGAACATCTTGACGGCGTTGAGATCCATTCGGAAAGCCTATCATAAATGAGAGGCTAGTTGCCAGATCAATCAGTACCGGATCGATTTTGAGTAGCCTAGGTATCGACCGTCGCGCTTGCGATGCCACATCGAACCCAAGGAATCTGTGCGATGCCAATCGAAAACCTCCTCAAGACCTACGAAGCCGCTCTCAACGCAGGTGATGTCGACGCAATCATGAAGCTCTATGGGCGGGAGCCCGCTTTCATGCCGCAGCATTCTCCTGCGCTGATGGGGCGAGAAGCTGTCCGGGCTGGCTACGAGCAGGTGTTCAGGACGATCAAACTCGACGTCAAATTCCATATCCACGAAGTCGAGACGTTCGGGGATTGGCAATGGGTGCGCACGAGCTCGACCGGCCGTACCAGGATTCTGGCGGCGGGGCTCGAGATCGACGAGGGCAACAACGAACTGTTCATCTTCCGACGTGAGGACAGCGTGTGGAAGATCCATCGTTATCTCTTCGCAACTACGCAGCCACGGGCTTAACTTGGCGGCTCAGATCGGCGGTGGCGCTTCTTGCGGAAGCGTCGCCCGAGCGACCGCATTGGTGAAGGCGCAGCGAAGGGGTCTCCGGTCGCAGCGCCACCTTCACTGATGTGTCGTGAGCCGCGTAAATCCGTCGTCGCTCCAGTCGTTGCTGCCCACGCCGTGCCGCACGAAGAACACGCCCGCCGGATCGTACTTCTGCTTGATCTGCAGGAGCCGCGGATAGTTCGCGCCCCAATAGGCTCGCTGCCAGTCCCGCTCGAAGAAACTGCTTTCCGCGAGATAGGCGCCGCCATCCGGCGCGACCTTTCTGAGTTCGCCCACCGCGTTGGCAATGGCTGCGGCATGCTTGCGCGCGTCAGCCAGGTCCGGCTCGTGACCTCTCAAGGCCGGATAGGCCGGCGGGCCCTCGCTCGCGATGATGGCGAGCGCGAAGGCATCGATCACGGCCGGGTTCGTCGCAGTCTGCTTCGCGGTGGCGATCGCGGTCTCCGATCCGCCGGCCAGCCCTTTCTGGAAATGCAATTCGACCGTTGAGTGCTGCGCCGCCGCGAGCAGGGCATCGACGAGCCGCTCGCGATCCGCGCCGTCCAGCAGCGAAGCTGCCAGCCACAGCGATTCGAAGCCATGAATGAAATGTCCAGCCTCGCTCAGATTTGCGGTCCAGAACGCGTTGTCCGCCGGAGCGCCGGGACGATCGTCGAACTGGATCGCCTGCGGCGCACGTTGCCTGATATAGTCGAGGTCCCAGCGCCGCGCCGCCGGACCGGTGCGGATCGACGGCGCGCGAACGAAGGTGAATTCGTCGCGCGCCTCGGTGACGAAACCAATGAAGGGCTGCCACAGCTCGTCGGCCTGCGGCTTGGCAAGGCCCTGAAACGAGAGCTGGATGTCGAGCACGTTGCCCGGCTTGACGTTGACGATCTCGCCCCAATGCGGATTGTGCAGGCGCGCAGCGTAGAGATCGATGAACGCCCCGATCAGCTTGCGGAATGACGCGCTTGACGCGGCGCGGACCGTCATGTTGGCGAAGCCGAAGAGGTCGGGAAGTGAATGGGTCCGCAAAGTCATGCGGGCGACGACACCAAAAGTGCCTCCGCCGCCGCCACGCAAGGCCCAGAACAAATCGGCATTGTTGCGGGCATTTGCGATCCGCGCGACGCCGTCCGCTGTCACGATTTCGGCTTCCAGCAGGCTCGCTGCGGCGATGCCGTAGTTCTTCGAGTAGCTGCCGAACCCGCCGCCCTGCACCAGACCCGCGACGCCGACCGTGCCGCAGCCACCGCCTTGCACGTAGCGGCCACCTTTGGTGGTCACCTCGTTGTAGACGTGCATCCAGATCGCGCCGGCGCCCACGGTGACGGCCGGCTGTGGCGGATCCTCGCAGCCCCGCGCGATGAAGCCGTCATGCAGCGTGATGTCGTTCATCGCGCGCGTCCAGATCATCAGCGAATCCGGTGCGCTCGATGTGCCGAGATAGCTGTGGCCGCCGCCCCTGACGACCAGCCGGAGATTGTTGTCACGGGCAAAATTGACGGCAGCGACGATGTCGGCGGTGTCTCGCGCCGCGACAGCATAGACGCTCGGCTCCGACGTCCAGGCGTCGAGATAGCCCGTGGTCTGGGTCAGGGCCGGGTCGTCGCCGATGGAGTAGGGATTCTTCAGCTCCCTGAATGCGTCGCGGCAGGCCGGACCGGAAGGATTGTCGCGACATGCCTCCAGCGGCGATCTCACGGCGATGAGGCGCCCCTTCGTCTGCTCGTTGAGTCTGTTCCAGCTGGCGGCCGACGGCCATTCGGGATCCGAAGGACGTGCTCGCCGGAGTGGGCGCGAGGCGGACCCGCCTGCGCTTTCCGCAGCCGGCGCGGGCCTCGGTCCGATCCATCGCGCCAGCGGGGCGAGGGCGGCGCAAGTCAGCAGGTCGCGACGATTCATGGGCTGATCGCCTGTCCGTGGACGAGAACGCGCGGCAGAATAGCAGCGCCATGCATGACTACAATCCCAACCGCGCGATCGCCGCGACCTTCAGGCGCTGCCCGGCACCAGCTTCATCGCCAACGGCGCCGCGCAGGCCAGCGACTCCGCGCTGACCACGGCATCGCTCGCGATGAACTGGCGCAATGGCTGGGCGGCATCGGCGACGTTCGAGGGCGAGTTCTCCAACGTCATCTCGAGCTACGCCGGCAAGGGCGTGGTGCGGTATCACTGGTGAGGCACGCCGATTACCTCAGGCGTAATCGCGCGCGCGACGTCTCCTTGCGATGATCGGTTGATGGCTGGCGACAAAGTCGCCACACGATCCGCAAGGGAGTTCTATCATGGCTAGCCGACCGCTTTTCGCGACCGCCAGGGATGGCACATCGCTGTTCGTGCAGGATTGGGGCACGGGCAAGCCGGTGCTCCTGCTCGCCGCCTGGACCTTCAACTCCAGCGTCTGGGGCAGCCAGATCGTGGCGTTGAACGCGAAGGGCTATCGCTGTGTCGCGCCGGACCGGCGCGGCCACGGCCGCTCCGACCTGCCGGCGACCGGATATGATCTCGACACGCTGACCAATGACGTCGCCGCCGTGATCGAGCAGCGCGATCTGCGCGACCTCACCGTCGTCGCGCATTCGATGGGATCGATCGAGGCCGTGAACTATCTGGCGCGTCATGGCTCCGAGCGCGTCGCACGGCTGGTGCTGGTGGCGCCGACCACGCCGTTCATCGTCCAGTCCGAGGACAACCCGGACGCGGTGCCGCGCGCGATGGTCGACGCGCAGAACGCTGCGATCGCGCAGGACTTCCCGAAATGGATGGGCGAGAACGAGGCGCCGTTCTTCATGTCCGACACGCCGGAGGCGACGCGGGCCTGGATCAGGGAGATGATGCTGAGCGTGCCGCTGCCGGTGGCGCTGGCCTGCCGCAAGACCATCTCGTCGGCCGACCTGCGCGCCGCAGCGAGGGCGATCGATCGTCAGACCCTGATCGTGCACGGCGACAGGGATGCCAGCGCGCCGCTGGAATTGACCGGCGCCAAGACAGCAAGGCTGATCAAGGGCAGCAGGCTCGCCGTCTATCAAGGCGCGCCTCACGCACTGCCGCTGACGCACAACGCGCGCTTGATGGCCGACCTGCTGGCCTTCATGGATAGCTAGATCATGATGCGATGCGCATCATGATCTCTTCGGAAAACCGGCTCCCACTTTTCCGGATCATGCTCTAACTGGCGCGCGCGATATCGGCACGGATCCAGCGCGCTGCCCAGACGAACAGCAGCGCGCCGAGCGTCGTCGTCACCGCCGCCGACAGCAGCGAGTAGCGGACTGCATCGACGCCATAGATCCCCTTCAGGGCGTCGTTGATCATGCCGACGGCGAGCGGGCCGACACCCTGGCCGAAGCAGGTGGCGGTGAGCAGCACGAGCGCGGAGGCCAGCGCGCGCATGCTGGGTTTAGCCACCGTCTGAGCGATCGCAAAGATCGGGCCGAGATGGAAGCCGACCATGAACGAGGTCAGCGCCAGCGTTGCGACCATCAGCGTGAAGCTTGGCGTCAGCATGCACAGCGCGAACACCGGGCCGGCGAGGCCGGACATGATCGCCGGCGCCCATAGCTTCCAGCGGTCGTCGCGACGGCCGATCTGCGCCACCACGAGGCCGCCGATCAGCGTGCCCGCCATGCCGGCGAGCCCTTTGAAGGTGCCGGCATAGGTGCCGATCTCGGCGCTCGTGAGATGATGGATGCGCGCCAGGAACGGCGGGATCCACACCGCCGTTGCGTAGTTGGTGTAGGTCGTCAGGCAAAACCCGACCAGCACGATCACGAAGCTCGGCTGCGAGATCAGGAAGCGCAATGTCGGCCCGATCGGCTCGGCCTTGAAGGTCTCGGCCATCGCGCCGCGTTTCGGTTCTGATATCGTCAGCCACAGCACGGCGGCAAGCGCGATGCCGGGCAGGCCGGCGGTGAAGAAGGCCATCCGCCAGCCATAGTGCTGGTTGACGTAGCCGCCGATGAAATAGCCGAGGAAGACGCCGAGATAGGTGCCGATCGCGTAGATGCCGAGCGCGCGCGGCCGCTCGTTCTTGTCGAACAGATCGGCGATCATCGATTGCGACGCCGGCGTGCCCGCGGATTCCCCGATGCCGACGCCGATCCGCGCCAGCGCCAGCGTCGTGACGCTGGAGGCGAGGCCGCAGAGATAGGTCATCGCACTCCAGAACGCGAAGGCGAGGGCCACGATGTTGCGGCGGTTGAGGCGGTCGGCCATCCGCGCGATGGGAATGCCGAGCAGCGAGTAGAACAGCACGAAGCCGAACCCGGCGAGCAGGCCCATCGTGGTGTCGCTGAGTGCGAACTCCTTCTTGATCGGCTCGATCAGCACGTTGAAGATGGTGCGGTCGAGGAAATTGAGGGCGTAGATGATGGTGAGCAGCGCGAGCACGTAGTAGCGGCGCGTGGAAGGCGTTGCCGCGGCTTGCGTTGGTGCCGCCGCCTGCGGTGCGACATCGACCATGACTTCCTCCCCCGGATTTGTCTTTTCTTGCCGGCCCGCGTGCGAGCGCCTTACGCCTCGCGGATGTAATTCCCCGCTTCGAATTCGACCTGGCCGGCATCGGCATCGAACGACACGCCGATCGGGTCGCGGCCGGCAGCCATGGCCTCGAGCTGGTCGGCGAGCATCCGGCGGATCATCAGGATGCCGCGGTCGCTCTGGCCGAAATGCTCCTCGGAATGAACAGTCACCGGACCCTGGCCGACCTGGGCCTCATAGTCGCCGGGGAATTGCTGGTGCTCTTGCTCGGTCATGTCCCACCAGAACTTGCCGTTGAACTTCGAGCGCATGCGGCCGATGTCGCCAGCATTCTTGACCCGGCCGGCGACATAGATGCGGAACGAGGTGTCGTCGATCGGGAGGGTCCAACCGATCGATTCGACGCGGGCGAACTGCGCGACCCGCGGATTGGGCACGACGCGGAGTGTGGGCAGGGCGGCCTCGGTGACGCGGTAGAACACCTTGCCGTCGTCCTGCCGGCGGATCGAGCGCACCGCGACGCCGCGCGGCGTCATCTCGAACTTCACCTCGGGCATCGAGGCCATCATGTTGGTGAATTGCGGGCCGGAGAACGAGCCGTGCAGCACCGGCACGTGATAGGGGTCGGCGACGTTCTCGAAATGCTGTAGCCAGTTGCAGGGGATCACGGCCGGACCGCCACCGCCGATCGAGGAATCGTCGGCCTCGACGAACTCGCCGTCGTCCATCGTCTCCAGGCACTCGTAGCGGGGGAGCACCGGCTTTCTATCGGCCGGACCCATATAGGCGAAGATCAGGCCGTAGCGTTCCTGCACCGGATACCAGGGCTGGCGCACCTTGTCCTTGAACAGTCCGCCTTCGGGCTCGCAGGGTTGCTCGAGGCAGCGGCCTTCGGTGTCGAACTTCCAGCCGTGGTAGCAGCAGCGGATGCCGTCCTCCTCGACCTTGCCGTAATAGAGTGTGGTGCCGCGATGGCAGCACCGGGCGTGCAGCAGGCCGATCCGGCCGTGCCGGTCGCGAAAGAGGATCAGGTCTTCGCCGAGCGCGCGGACTTTTCTGGGGATATCGGTGGCGTCGCCGGCGAGCCCGACCGGGTGCCAATAGCGCCGCAACAGCTCGCCCATCGGCGTGCCGCGGACCACCGAGGTGAGCTCTGTCCGGGTGGTGGACGGCTTCATCGCATAGGCCGTGCCGAGATCGCGGTCCCGCTGGGTGATCGTCATGTATCTCCTCCGGCCGCCGGTCAGTCGCCCGCGGCTGCGTTGTCGTTGACCAAGTCAACGATAGATCGATGACACTGTCAACGATCTCGATTAGCTTGGCAGCGGCAGGCTTTGTTGGCAGAGGTTGGCAATGACCGAGAAGCTCAGGACCGAGAGGGTGCTGCCGCCGGAGGCGGTGGTCGATGCCGAACTCGCGCCGATCACCGCGATGATGTCCTCGCGGCTGATGGTGCTGGCGAATCTGCTCAGGCGAGGGGCGCTGCTGCGCTACAAGCGGCTGACCGGCCTGTCTTCCGTCGAGTTCGGCCTGGTCGCCTCGCTCGGCCGCCGGCCGCCGATGAGCGTGGTGCGGCTGGCCGAAGCCGTCGGCATGGACAAGGGGCAGATCAGCCGGGCGCTCGCCGAGCTGGTGGCGCGCAAGCTGGTAGCGAAGGCGGCCAATCCGCGTGACAATCGGGAAACACTTGTCTCCCTCACCAAGGCCGGGCTCGCCGCCCATGACGCCATTGTGGCCGGCGCGCAGGAGCGAAACCGGCGTCTGCTGGAACAGCTCGGTCCACAGGATCTCGAACTGCTGCTTGGACATATTGACCGCCTCACCCTGACCGCGGCCGAGATGCTCGCTGCCGAGCGGGAGCTGGGCTGATATGGGGAGAGCGCAGGGCACCGGATGGCCGCCGCTGCGTTGGCCATTGAGGCACGTGCATCCGCCCGACGAGGCCAAGAGCCGCGGGAAGGGACCGTAAAAGCGTCAAAATAGCTTGTCTTGCGCCCCCTGTTGCGCTGCGCTAAAGCCTCAAGAACAATTCCAATCAACGAATCTGCGGCACGTCCGAAACCGCAGCAAGAAGGCCTCGCCGATGACCGGCATCCTGCAGAATTACCTCCCACTTGTGGTCTTTATCGGAGTGGCGAGCCTGATCGGGCTGGCGCTCCTGATCGCGCCGTTCCTGGTCGCGTTCCAATCGCCGGACCCGGAAAAGCTGTCCGCCTATGAATGCGGATTCAACGCTTTTGACGACGCCCGCATGAAGTTCGACGTCCGCTTCTATCTGGTGGCGATCCTCTTCATCATCTTCGATCTCGAAGTGGCGTTCCTGTTCCCGTGGGCCGTGGCGTTCGGCAAGCTCGGCGCCACCGGCTTCTGGTCGATGATGGTTTTCCTGGCCGTGCTGACGGTCGGATTCGCATATGAATGGAAGAAAGGCGCGCTCGAATGGGATTGAGCCCCACCGCCGCAACCTCGCAGCCGGCGATCGCCAAACCTGATATCGCGATGGCTCCGAAGGGCATTCTCGATCCGTCAACCGGCAGGCCGGTCGGCGCCAATGATCCGTTTTTCCTCGAGGTCAATCACGAGCTGTCCGACAAGGGCTTCTTCGTCGCCGCGGCCGATGACCTGATCACCTGGGCGCGCACCGGCTCGCTGATGTGGATGACCTTCGGTCTCGCCTGCTGTGCGGTCGAGATGATGCAGGTCTCGATGCCGCGCTACGACGTCGAGCGCTTCGGCTTCGCGCCACGTGCCTCGCCGCGGCAGTCCGACGTGATGATCGTCGCGGGCACGCTGACCAACAAGATGGCGCCGGCGCTGCGCAAGGTCTACGACCAGATGCCGGAGCCGCGCTACGTCATCTCGATGGGCTCCTGCGCCAACGGCGGCGGCTACTACCACTACTCCTACTCGGTGGTGCGTGGCTGCGACCGCATCGTGCCGATCGACATCTACGTGCCGGGCTGCCCGCCCACGGCGGAAGCGCTGCTTTACGGCGTGCTGCTGTTGCAGAAGAAGATCCGCCGTATCGGCACCATCGAACGCTAAGGTTTCAGGCATGGACGACGGCAAGCTCGACGCCCTTGGGCAGACGATCGTGAGCGCGCTTCCGGGCGCGGCCACTTCGCACTCGGTCGCGTTCAATCAACTCACTATCGATGTCGAGATTGGCAGAATCGTGGACGTCGTGACGTTTTTGCGTGACGATCCCAATTGCCGCTTCGTCAACTTCACCGATGCGACCGCGGTCGATCACCCGAGCCGCGAGAAGCGCTTCGACGTCGTCTACCACCTGCTGTCGCCGACACTGAACGCGCGCATCCGGCTGCGCGGACAGGCCGACGAGACCACGCAGGTGCCGTCGATCATCGGCGTGTTCCCGGGTGCCGACTGGTTCGAACGCGAGACCTACGATCTCTACGGCGTGATCTTCACCGGCCATCCCGACATGCGCCGCCTGCTGACGGATTACGGCTTCGACGGCCATCCGCTGCGCAAGGATTTCCCGCTGACCGGCTTCGTCGAGGTTCGCTACGACGACCAGGAGAAGCGGGTGCTGTACGAGCCGGTCCGGCTCAACCAGGAATTCCGCAAGTTCGATTTCCTTTCGCCCTGGGAAGGCGCGGACTATCCGCTTCCCGGTGACGAGAAGGCCAAGGCGGAGCCGAAGCCATGAATGAACAGCCGCAAAATCTGCGCAACTTCACGATCAATTTCGGTCCGCAGCATCCGGCCGCGCACGGCGTGCTGCGTTTGGTGCTCGAATTGGACGGCGAAGTCGTCGAGCGCGTCGATCCGCATATCGGCCTGCTGCACCGCGGCACCGAGAAGCTGATCGAGCACAAGACCTATCTCCAGGCCGTGCCCTATTTCGACCGGCTCGACTACGTCGCGCCGATGAACCAGGAGCATGCATTCTGCCTCGCGGCGGAAAAGCTGCTCGGCATCACGGTGCCGCGCCGCGGCCAGTTGATCCGCGTACTGTATTGCGAGATCGGCCGCATCCTCTCCCATCTGCTCAACGTCACCACGCAGGCGATGGACGTCGGCGCGCTGACCCCGCCGCTGTGGGGCTTCGAAGAGCGCGAGAAGCTGATGGTGTTCTACGAGCGCGCCTCGGGCTCGCGCATGCACGCGGCGTTCTTCCGCGTCGGCGGCGTGCACCAGGACCTGCCGCCGAAGCTGATCGACGACATCGAGGCGTGGTGCGATCCGTTCCTCAAGGTGGTCGACGACCTCGATCGGCTGCTGACCGGCAACCGCATCTTCAAGCAGCGCAACGTCGATATCGGCGTCGTGTCGCTGGATGACGCTTTCGCGTGGGGTTTTTCAGGCGTGATGGTCCGCGGCTCTGGCGCGGCCTGGGACCTCCGCAAGTCGCAGCCGTACGAATGCTACGCCGACCTCGATTTCGATATCCCGATCGGCAAGAACGGCGACTGTTACGACCGCTATCTGATCCGCATGGAAGAGATGCGCCAGTCGGTGCGCATCATGAAGCAGTGCGTGCAGAAACTCAAAGCAGCCGACGGGCAGGGCCCGGTCGTGGTCGAGGACAACAAGATCGCGCCGCCGCGCCGCGGCGAGATGAAGCGCTCGATGGAAGCGCTGATCCATCACTTCAAGCTCTACACCGAAGGCGTCCACGTGCCGGCCGGCGAGGTCTATGCCGCGGTCGAGGCGCCGAAGGGCGAGTTCGGCGTCTATCTGGTCGCCGACGGCACCAACAAGCCCTACAAGTGCAAGATCCGCGCGCCGGGCTTCGCCCATCTCCAGGCGATGGATCACATCTGCAAGGGCCATCTCTTGGCCGACGTTTCCGCCATCCTTGGCTCGCTGGACATCGTGTTCGGCGAGGTCGACCGGTGATGATGTCCGCATCCGCACCGCGCGCTAATTGAGAGTTTGAACGATGTCCGTCCGCCGCCTTGCCCCGAAGGAATTGCAGCCCGCGAGCTTCACGTTCACGGACGAGAACCTGGCCTGGGCCAAGAAGCAGATCGAGAAGTACCCGCCGGGCCGCCAGGCTTCGGCGGCGATCGCGATCCTGTGGCGCGTGCAGGAGCAACATGACGGCTGGGTGTCGGAAGCCGCGATCCGCGCCGTCGCCGACCTGCTCGAGATGCCGCATATCCGGATGCTGGAGATCGCGACCTTCTACACCATGTTCCAGCTCTCGCCGGTCGGCAAGAAGGCCCACGTCCAGGTTTGCGGCACCACGCCGTGCCGGCTGCGCGGCGCCGCCGACCTGATCGAGGTCTGCCAGCATCGCATCCATCACGATCCCTTCCAGTTGTCGAAGGACGGCAACTTCTCCTGGGAAGAGGTCGAGTGTCTCGGCGCCTGCGTGAATGCGCCGATGGTGCTGATCTGGAAGGACACCTATGAGGACCTGACCAAGGAAAGCTTCGGCAAGGTGCTCGACGGCTTTGCCGCCGGCAATCCGCCGAAGCCGGGTCCGCAGATCGACCGTCAGTTCTCGGCGCCCGCGGGCGGGCCGACGACGCTGAAGGAAACCACCTGATGGGGTGCTTTCAGGTGCAGGCAATGGGGATCGGGAGGGCGGCTTCGATGATGGCCTGGCGCAAGATCGCGCTGCATACCGCTGTCGCGGCCGGCTTCATGTTCCTGCTGCAACGTTACGGCCTCAGCGCCACGCTGGAATCCAGCCTGTTGTGGGCCATCGTGTTCGGCGGCTGCGCCGCCGGGCTCGCTTACTCACAAGCCAATCGGTGATGTTCGGAAAGTTTTTGTTATGCTCGACGACAAGGACCGCATCTTCAAGAACCTCTACGGCCTGCATGATTGGGGCCTCGAGGGCGCGCGCCGCCGCGGCGCCTGGGACGGCACCAAGGGGATCATCGACAAGGGCCGCGACTGGATCATCAACGAGATGAAGGCGTCGGGCCTGCGCGGCCGCGGCGGCGCGGGTTTCCCGACCGGCATGAAGTGGTCCTTCATGCCGAAGGAATCCAAGGACGGCCGTCCGAGCTATCTCGTCGTCAACGCCGACGAGTCCGAGCCCGGCACCTGCAAGGACCGCGAGATCATGCGGCACGACCCGCATCTCCTGGTCGAGGGCTGCCTGCTCGCGAGCTTCGCGATGGGCGCGCATGCCTGCTACGTCTATATCCGCGGCGAGTTCATCCGCGAGCGCGAGCGGTTGCAGGCGGCGATCGACCAGGCCTATGAGGCCAAGCTGGTCGGCAAGGACAACATCAACGGCTGGCCGTTCGACATCTATGTCGCCCACGGCGCCGGCGCCTATATCTGCGGCGAGGAAACCGCGCTGCTCGAGAGCCTCGAGGGCAAGAAGGGCCAGCCGCGGCTGAAGCCGCCGTTCCCGGCCAATGTCGGCCTCTATGGCTGCCCGACCACCGTCAACAACGTCGAGTCGATCGCGGTCGCGCCCGACATCCTGCGTCGCGGCGCCGCCTGGTTCGCCGGCATTGGCCGGCCGAACAATGTCGGCACCAAGCTGTTCTGCATCTCCGGTCACGTCGAGCGGCCCTGCAACGTCGAAGAGGCGATGGGCATTCCGTTCCGCGAACTGATCGAGAAGCATTGCGGCGGCATCCGCGGCGGCTGGGACAATCTGAAGGCCGTGATCCCCGGCGGCTCGTCGGTGCGCATGGTGCCGGCCGAGCAGATCATCGACACGCCGATGGATTTCGACTCACTGAGCAAGTTGCGCTCGGGCCTCGGCACCGCGGCCGTGATCGTGATGGACAAGTCGACCGACCTGATCCGGGCGATCGCGCGCATCTCCTATTTCTACAAGCATGAGAGCTGCGGCCAGTGCACGCCGTGCCGCGAGGGCACCGGCTGGATGTGGCGCGTCTTGACCCGCATGGCCGACGGCCGCGCCCACAAGCGCGAGATCGACATGCTGCTCGAGGTCACCAAGCAGGTCGAAGGCCACACCATCTGCGCGCTCGGCGACGCCGCGGCGTGGCCGATCCAGGGTCTGATCGCGCATTTCCGTCACGAGATCGAAGAACGCATCGATCAGTATTCGCACAAGGCGGACCTCGACGATCAAGGCGTTCGTGATCCCGTGCGCATGGTGGCCGCGGAGTAATGACTGCGATGATGCAACAGGCCGCATGGTGGCAGAAGTACGGGACGCTTGCGCAGATGGCGCAGGCGCTCGTGGCGCTGCTCGGCTTTGTTGCCATCCTGGTGCAGATCAACGAAATCCGCTCGACGAACCGCGCCTCCGCGGCGCGCACCGCGTTTCTGGGTTACACCGAGCTCGCATTCAACAATCCGAAATTCGCGCAGCCGGACTATGATGCGATCCAGGCCGGCAGCCGCGAGGAGCGGGTGCAGTATGAGAGTTTCGTGGCCTATTTCCTCTATGCTTGCGAGGAGGCGATCTCCGCCTTCGAGAACAAGCAGGAATGGCAGGCCTCGTGCGACTACGACCTGAAGCCGCATCTGCCGTTCCTGTGCGCCAAGAGCCGGGCCGAGCCGGGCTATCTCTCGACCTACAGCACCGACACCCAGCAATGGGTGAAGACATCAATGAAAACCGCCAGCGTCGCGCCGCCCGACTGCAAGCTGGGAAAGACTTGAAGACATGAGCAAGATCATCGTCGATGGCAAAGAGATCGATGTGCCGCCGGAGTACACGCTGTTGCAGGCGTGCGAGGCGGCCGGCGCCGAGATTCCACGCTTCTGCTATCACGAGCGGTTGTCGATCGCCGGCAATTGCCGGATGTGCCTGGTCGAGGTGAAGGGCGGCCCGAAGCCGGTCGCGAGCTGCGCCTGGGCCGTGCGCGACTGCCGTCCCGGACCGAAGGGCGAGCCGCCGGAGATCTCGACCCGTTCGCCGATGGTCAAGAAGGCGCGCGAAGGCGTGATGGAGTTCCTGCTGATCAACCATCCGCTGGACTGCCCGATCTGCGACCAGGGCGGCGAGTGCGATTTGCAGGACCAGGCGATGGGCTACGGCGTCGACACCAGCCGGTTCGCCGAGAACAAGCGCGCGGTCGAGGACAAATATCTCGGCGCGCTGGTCAAGACCTCGATGAACCGCTGCATCCAGTGTACGCGCTGCGTCCGCTTCTCCGCCGAAGTCTGCGGCGCCCCGGAAATGGGTGCGACCGGCCGCGGCGAGGACATGGAGATCACCACCTATCTCGAGCACGCGCTGAGCTCGGAGTTGCAGGGCAACCTGGTCGACATCTGCCCGGTGGGCGCGCTGACCTCGAAGCCCTATGCGTTCGCGGCGCGGCCCTGGGAGCTCGGCAAGACCCAATCGGTCGACGTCATGGACGGCGTCGGCTCCGCGATCCGCGTCGACACCCGCGGCCGCGAGGTGATGCGCATCCTGCCGCGCATCAACGAGGCCGTGAACGAGGAGTGGATCTCCGACAAGACCCGCCACATCGTCGACGGCCTGCGCACCCAGCGGCTCGATCGTCCCTATGTGCGCGAGAACGGCCAGCTCCGGCCGGCGACCTGGCAGGAGGCTTTCGCCGCCATCGCCGCCAAGGCCGGCCGCACCGACGGCAAGCGGATCGGCGCGATCGCGGGCGATCTCGCCGCGGTCGATGAAATGTACGCGCTGAAGGAGCTGCTGGCTGCGTTCGGCTCGGTCAATCTGGCGGTGCAGGGCGGCGACGCATTCGACGCCAAGGCCGGCCGCGGCTCCTACATCTTCAACCCGACCATCGCCGGCATCGATCAGGCCGACGCCATCCTGATCATCGGCTCGCATCCGCGCAAGGAAGCCGCGGTGCTGAACGCGCGGATCCGCAAGCGCTGGCGCGCCGGCGGCCTCAAGGTCGGCATGATCGGCGCGAAGTCCGATTTCACCTACGACCACGACTATCTCGGCGCAGGCACCGACACGCTGGCTGATCTTGCGGCCGGCAAGCACTCGTTTGCCGACGTGCTGAAGAATGCGCAGCACCCGATCATCCTGGTCGGCCCCGGTGCCTACACCAGGCATGACGGCGCGGCGGTGCTGGCGCAGGCCGCCAAGCTCGCGGTCGATGTCGGCGCGCTGAAGGACGGCTGGAACGGCTTTGCCGTCTTGCAGGACACCGCCTCCCGTGCCGGCGCGCTCGATATCGGCTTTTCGCCTTCGGCCGGCGGCCTGACCACCGCGCAGATGACCACCTTCGGCACGCTCGACGTGCTGTTCCTGCTCGGCGCCGACGAGATCAAGGTGCCGGACGGTACCTTCGTCGTCTACGTCGGCACCCATGGCGACCAGGGCGCGCACCGCGCCGACGTCATCCTGCCGGGCGCGGCCTACACCGAGAAGTCCGGGATCTACGTCAACACCGAGGGCCGGGCGCAGATCGCCAACCGTGCCGCGTTCCCGCCGGGCGAGGCCCGCGAGGACTGGGCGATCATCCGCGCGCTGTCCGACGTGCTCGGCAAGAAGCTGCCGTTCGACTCGYTGCAGGCGCTGCGGCAGGCGATGTTCAAGACCTATCCGCATCTGATGCGGCTCGACCAGATCGAGGCSGGCACGGCCGACCAKGTCARGGCGCTGGCCGGCAAGGGCGGCAGCGTCGACAAGGCGGCGTTCAAGCCGACCGTCGAGGACTTCTATCTGACCAACCCGATCGCGCGGGCCTCTGCCGTGATGGCAGAATGCTCGCGGCTGGCGTCGGGCCGAATGCTGACGGCAGCGGAGTGAGCGTGACCTGATGGCTGAATTCTTCGCAAGCTCGTTCTGGACCGGCTTCCTCTGGCCGCTGATCATCATGGTCGCGGAAAGCCTGTTGCTGCTCGTCGTGCTGCTGATCGCGATCGCCTACATCCTGCTCGCCGACCGCAAGATCTGGGCCGCAGTGCAGATCCGCCGCGGTCCCAACGTGGTCGGCCCGTTCGGATTGCTGCAATCCTTCGCCGACCTGCTGAAATTCGTGTTGAAGGAGCCGGTGATCCCGGCGGGCTCCAACAAGGGCGTGTTCTTGTTGGCGCCCTTGGTGTCGTGTATCCTGGCGCTGGCCGCCTGGGCCGTGATCCCGTTCGATCTCGGCTGGGTGATCTCCGACATCAATGTCGGCATTCTCTACATCTTCGCGATCTCGTCGCTGTCGATCTACGGCATCATCATGGCCGGCTGGTCGTCGAACTCGAAGTACCCGTTCCTGGCCGCGCTGCGCTCGGCGGCGCAGATGGTGTCCTATGAAGTCTCGATCGGCTTCGTGATCATCACGGTGCTGCTCTGCGTCGGTTCGCTGAACCTGTCGGCCGTGGTCGAGGCGCAGAACACCCGCGGTCTGGCGCATTTGATCGGCCTGCCGCAGCTCACCATCCTGAACTGGTATGTGTGGCCGCTGTTCCCGATGTTCGTGGTGTTCTACGTCTCGGCGCTGGCGGAAACCAACCGTCCGCCGTTCGACCTGGTGGARGCCGARTCCGARCTGGTCGCCGGCTTCATGACCGAATACGGCTCGACCCCGTATCTGCTGTTCATGCTCGGCGAGTATGTCGCGATCACCACGATGTGCGCGCTGGCGTCGATCCTGTTCCTGGGCGGCTGGCTGCCGCCGGTCAACCTGCCGCCGTTCACCTGGATCCCGGGCATCGTCTGGTTCGCGCTCAAGGTGTTCTTCATGTTCTTCATGTTCGCGATGGCGAAGGCGATCGTGCCACGCTACCGCTACGATCAACTGATGCGGCTCGGCTGGAAGGTGTTCCTGCCGCTGTCGCTGGCGATGGTGGTGATCGTGGCCGGCGTGCTGCAATTCGCCGGCATCGCGCCGAAGTGAGGCCGTCATGAGTGTCAATGTCAACGCAACAGCCCGCTCGCTCCTGCTCTCGGAATTCGTCTCGGCGTTCTTCCTGGCGATGCGCTATTTCTTCCAGCCGAAGCCGACGCTGAACTACCCGTTCGAGAAGGGGCCGATCTCGCCGCGCTTCCGCGGCGAGCACGCGCTGCGCCGCTATCCGAACGGCGAAGAGCGCTGCATCGCGTGCAAGCTGTGCGAGGCGATCTGCCCGGCACAGGCGATCACCATCGAGGCCGGCCCGCGCCGCAACGACGGCACCCGCCGCACGGTGCGCTACGACATCGACATGGTGAAGTGCATCTATTGCGGCCTCTGCCAGGAGGCATGCCCGGTCGACGCCATCGTCGAGGGACCGAATTTCGAGTTCGCGACCGAGACCCGCGAGGAACTGTACTATGACAAGGCCAAGCTGCTCGCCAATGGCGACCGCTGGGAGCGCGAGATTGCGAAGTCGATCGCGCTCGACGCGCCGTACCGGTGAGGTGAGGGCATGATCCTTCCGGCGTTGTTCTTCTATCTGTTTGCCGCGGTTTGCGTGGCCTCGGCGGTCATGGTGATTGTCTCGCGCAATCCCGTGCACTCCGTGCTGTTCCTGATCCTGGCCTTCGTCAACGCGGCCGGGCTGTTCATCCTGATGGGCGCCGAGTTCCTCGGGATGATGCTGATCGTSGTCTATGTCGGCGCGGTCGCGGTGCTGTTCCTGTTCGTGATCATGATGCTCGACGTCGATTTCGTCGAGCTGCGCGAGGGCTTCATCCAGTAYCTGCCGATCGGCATCGTGATCGGCGGCATCTTCCTGTTCGAGCTGCTGCTGGTGGTCGGCGCCTGGGTGATCAATCCGACGGTGACCAAGACSATCACCGCGGCGATCCCGACCAACGTCACCAACACCGAGGCGCTCGGYCTCGTGCTCTACACGAAGTACATCTACTACTTCCAGGCGGCCGGCCTCGTGCTGCTGGTCGCGATGATCGGYGCCATCGTGCTGACGCTGCGCCACAAGGCCAACGTCAAGCGGCAGARCATCAACGTGCAGAACGCGCGCACGCCYGAMATGGCGATGGCGATGCGCAAGGTGGCGTCGGGGCAGGGCCTGCAGGATGCCGACGCGGCGGAGTGGGTGAAATGACCATCGGGCTCGGACATTACCTCGCGGTCGCCGCGATCCTGTTCACACTCGGCGTGCTCGGCATCTTCATCAACCGCAAGAACGTCATCGTCATCCTGATGTCGATCGAGCTGATCCTGCTCTCGGTCAACATCAACCTGGTGGCGTTCTCGACCTTCCTCGGCGACATCGTCGGCCAGGTGTTCGCGCTGCTGGTGCTGACGGTGGCGGCCGCCGAGGCCGCGATCGGCCTCGCCGTGCTGGTGGTGTATTTCCGCAACCGCGGTTCGATCGCGGTTGAAGACGTCAATCTGATGAAGGGCTAGGCGCGCATGATCCGGAAAAGTGGGAGCCGGTTTTCCGGCGAGATCATGCGCAAGGGAATCGTGCGATGATACAGGCAATCGTCTTCCTGCCTCTGCTGGGAGCCATTCTCGCAGGCATCATTGCGCTGACGGGAGCGCACGCGCGCTGTCCGAGCGGCGACACCGTCGATCATCATGACGACGCGCATGGCGACGCCCATGCTGCCGACGCTCACTCCTCGGCGGCCCATGATGATCACGGCCATGACGACCATGGCCACGACGACCACCACGTCTCCGAGCCGCCGGCGGCGGGATCGCGGCTGGCTGAGCTGATCACCACCGGCCTGTTGTTCGTCTCGGCGGCGTTGTCCTGGATGACGCTGGTCGATGTCGGCTTCATGCACCATGACGCCCGCGTCGTGCTGCTGCCCTGGATCACCTCCGGCGACCTTCAGGTGGCCTGGACGCTGCGGGTCGACACCCTGACCGCCGTGATGCTGGTCGTGGTCAACACCGTGTCCGCGCTCGTCCACCTCTACTCCATCGGCTACATGGACGAGGATCCGAACCGGCCGCGCTTCTTCGGCTATCTCTCGCTGTTCACCTTCGCGATGCTGATGCTGGTGACCTCCGACAACCTCGTGCAGCTGTTCTTCGGCTGGGAGGGCGTCGGCCTCGCGAGCTATCTCTTGATCGGGTTCTGGTACCAGAAGCCGTCGGCCAATGCCGCCGCCATCAAGGCCTTCGTGGTCAACCGGGTCGGCGACTTCGGCTTCGCGCTCGGCATCTTCGCGATCTTCGCGCTGGTCGGCTCGACCGATTTCGAGACCATCTTCCACGCCGCGCCGGGCCTGACCGGCAAGACCATCAACTTCTTCGGCCATCAGGTCGACGCGCTGACCCTGACCTGCCTGTTCCTGTTCATGGGCGCGATGGGCAAGTCGGCCCAGTTCCTGCTGCACACCTGGTTGCCGGACGCGATGGAAGGCCCGACCCCGGTGTCGGCGCTGATCCATGCCGCGACCATGGTGACCGCGGGCGTCTTCATGGTGGCCCGGCTGTCGCCGCTGTTCGAACTGTCGCCGACCGCGCAGGCGGTGGTGATGTTCTTCGGCGCGACCACGGCGTTCTTCGCCGCCACGATCGGCCTGGTGCAGAACGACATCAAGCGCATCGTCGCCTATTCGACCTGTTCGCAGCTCGGCTACATGTTCGTGGCGATGGGAGCAGGGGCCTATTCGGTCGGCATGTTCCATCTGTTCACGCACGCTTTCTTCAAGGCGCTGCTGTTCTTGGGCTCCGGCTCGGTGATCTACGCGATGCACCACGAGCAGGACATCCGCAACATGGGCGGCCTGTGGCGCAAGATCCCGTACACCTTCGCGGTGATGTGCATCGGCACCCTGGCGCTGACCGGCTTCCCGCTGTTCGCCGGCTACTTCTCCAAGGACGCGATCATCGAGGCGGCCTATGCGTCGCATAACCCGTTCGCGGTCTACGCCTATCTGTTGACGATCGTGGCCGCCGGCCTGACCTCGTTCTACTCCTGGCGTCTGATCTTCAAGACCTTCTTCGGCGAGCCGCACGACCAGAAGCACTACGAGGCCGCGCATGAGAGCCCGGTCTGGATGCTGGTGCCGATCGGCATACTTGCCGCCGGCTCGATCCTCGCGGGTCTGCCGTTCAAGGAGCTGTTCGCCAGCCCGCACGGCGTGGAGGAGTTCTTCCGCGAATCCGTCAAGATGAACCCGCATATCCTCGAGGACATGGAGCATATCCCGAGCTGGCTCGCGCCGCTGCCCACCGTGATGATGGTGCTCGGCCTGTTCCTCTCCTACATGTTCTACATCCGCMGGCCGTATCTGCCGGTCGARCTCGCCGAGCAGCAGCCGATGCTGTACCAGTTCCTGCTCAACAAATGGTACTTCGACGAGCTGTACGACTGGATCTTCGTGCGTCCGGCGAAGTGGCTCGGCTATACGCTCTGGAAGAAGGGCGACGGCTTCATCATCGACGGCTTCGGTCCGGACGGCGTCTCGGCCCGCGTGCTCGACGTCACCCGCAATGTCGTGAAATTGCAGACCGGCTACCTCTATCACTACGCGTTCGCGATGCTGATCGGGGCGGCCGGATTGATCACCTGGTTCATGTTCGGCTTGGGAGGCCAGTAAATGACAACCTGGCCCATCCTTTCGGTCACGACCTTCCTGCCGGCGGTCGGTGCGATCCTGGTCTATCTGCTGGCGCGGGGCGGTGACGAGACCGCCAGCCGCACGGCGCGCTGGATTTCACTGTGGACCACGCTGATCACCTTCGCGGTGTCGCTGATCCTGGTGTCGCGCTTCGATCCCGCGCAGACCGACTTCCAGTTCGTCGAGAAGGCCTCCTGGCTCGCCACCGGCATCACCTACCATATGGGTGTCGACGGCATCTCGCTGCCCCTGATCATCCTGACCACCGCGATCATGCCGCTCTGCATCATCGCGAGCTGGAAGTCGGTGACGCAGCGCGTCGGCGAATACATGATGGCGTTCCTGATCCTGGAAACGCTGATGATCGGCACCTTCTCGGCGCTCGATCTCGTGCTGTTCTATTTGTTCTTCGAGGGCGGCCTGATCCCGATGTTCCTGATCATCGGCGTCTGGGGCGGCCCGCGCCGGGTCTATGCGTCGTTCAAGTTCTTCCTCTACACGTTCCTCGGCTCGGTGCTGATGCTGCTCGCCATCATGGCGCTGTACTGGAACGCCGGCACCACCGACATCCCGACCCTGATGCACACCGCGGTGCCGCGTTCGATGCAGACCTGGGCGTGGCTCGCCTTCTTCGCCTCGTTCGCGGTGAAGATGCCGATGTGGCCGGTGCACACCTGGTTGCCGGACGCGCACGTCGAGGCGCCCACGGCAGGCTCGGTGATCCTGGCCGCGATCCTCTTGAAGATGGGCGGCTACGGCTTCCTGCGCTTCTCGCTGCCGATGTTCCCGTTGGCCAGCCACGACTTCGCGCCGTTCGTGTTCGTGCTGTCGGTCATCGCCATCATCTACACCTCGCTGGTGGCGATGATGCAGGAGGACATGAAGAAGCTGATCGCCTACTCCTCGGTCGCGCATATGGGCTTCGTCACCATGGGCATCTTCGCGGTGACCACGCAGGGCGTCGCCGGCGGCATGTTCCAGATGATCTCGCACGGCATCGTCTCGGGCGCGCTGTTCCTCTGCGTCGGCGTGGTCTACGACCGCATGCACACCCGCGAAATCGCGGCCTATGGCGGCCTCGTCAACCGGATGCCGCTCTACGCGCTGACCTTCATGGTGTTCACCATGGCCAATGTCGGTCTGCCCGGCACCTCGGGCTTCGTCGGCGAGTTCATGACCTTGCTCGGCACCTTCAAGATCTCGCTGCCGACGGCGTTCTTCGCCACCACCGGCGTCATCCTGTCGGCCTGCTACGCGCTCTGGCTCTATCGCAAGGTGGTGTTCGGCGCGCTGGTCAAGCCGTCCTTGATGTCGATCAAGGATCTCACCTTCCGCGAATGCGTGACGCTGTTCCCGCTGATCGCGCTGACCATCCTGTTCGGCGTCTATCCCAAGCCGGTGCTCGACATGTCGGCGGCCTCGGTACAGCAGCTCGTCAACAATTACCAAACCGCCGTGACTGCCGTGAAGGCAGCCGCGCTGACCGTCCAGTAAGGCCCTCGTCATGAGCTTTTCCAGTGCAGGTTATCAGTTGCAGCCGGTGCTGCCGGAGCTGGTGCTCGCGGTCGGCGCGATGGTGCTGTTGATGATCGGGGCCTATCGCGGGCAGGGGACGACGCGGCTGATCACCGCCCTCGCGGTGGTGCTGCTGGTCGTGACCGGCGCGCTGGAGCTCTGGCTGCCGGCCGGCAAGCTCGTGACCTTCGGCGGCAGCTTCATCGTCGACGACTTCGCCCGCTTCCTGAAGATCCTCGCGCTGATCGCCTCCGCGGCGACGCTGATCCTGTCGACTGAGTATCTGTCCCAGCCGTCGACCCGCACCTTCGAATTCTCGATCCTGGTGCTGCTGTCGACGCTCGGCATGATGGTGCTGATCTCGGCCGGCGACCTGATCGCGCTCTATCTCGGCCTCGAGCTGATGAGCCTTGCGCTCTATGTCGTCGCCGCCAGCGCGCGCGACAATGCCAAGTCGAGCGAAGCCGGCCTGAAGTATTTCGTGCTCGGCGCGCTGTCCTCGGGCATGCTGCTCTACGGCGCCTCGCTGATCTACGGCTTCACCGGCACGGTCTCGTTCGCCGGCATCGCGGCTGCCGCCACGACGGGCAGCATCGGCATCGTGTTCGGCCTGGTGTTCCTGCTCGCCGGCCTGTGCTTCAAGGTCTCGGCGGTGCCGTTCCACATGTGGACGCCCGACGTCTATGAGGGCGCGCCGACGCCGGTGACGGCGTTCTTCGCCTCCGCCCCGAAGGTCGCCGCGCTCGCGGTGTTCACCCGCGCGACGCTGACCGCATTCCCGGGCATCGTCACCCAGTGGCAGCAGATTCTGGTGTTCGTGGCGATCGCCTCGATGGCGCTGGGCTCGTTCGCGGCGATCGGCCAGACCAATATCAAGCGGCTGATGGCCTATTCCTCGATCGGCCATATGGGCTTCGCGCTGGTCGGGCTTGCTTCCGGTACGGTCGAGGGTGCCCAGGGCGTGCTGATCTATGCCGCGATCTATGTCGCGATGACGCTCGGCACCTTCTCGATCATCCTGGCGATGAAACGCAACGGCCAGGCGGTGGAAAAGATCAGCGATTTCGCCGGCCTGTCGCGCACCAACCCGCTGCTCGCCTTCATCTTCGCGATGCTGCTGTTCTCGCTGGCCGGCGTGCCGCCGCTCGCGGGCTTCTTCGCTAAATGGTACGTGTTCGTCGCCGCAATCAAGGCCAACCTGTTCACGCTCGCCGTGATCGGCGTGCTGACCTCGGTGGTGGGCGCGTTCTACTACCTGTCGATCGTCAAGGTGATGTATTTCGACCAGCCGATCGGCAAGCTCGATCCAATGCGGTTCGAGCTGCGCACCGTGCTCGCAGTCGCCGGCCTGTTCGTGATCTTCTTCTGGGCCTATCCCGGCCCACTGGTCAGCGCGGCCTCGGCGGCGGCCAAGTCATTGTTCTAAAGCGTATGATTCCGAAAACAGGACGCTGGCTTTCGGAACCGATCATGCGCATAAGTTCGACATGACCTTCACGCTCGGACCCCGAGCCATCACGGCGGGCTACAGGCTCGCCGCCTTCGACCAGATCGGCTCGACCAATGCCGAGGCGATGCTGCGCGCGCGCGCCGGCGAGCGTGGGCCGATGTGGTTCGTGACGTCGGAGCAGACGGCGGGGCGCGGGCGGCGGCAGCGGGTCTGGATCGCGCCGCGTGGCAACCTTGCCAGCAGCATTCTCGAATTGATGGACGTTCAGCCGGCGGTTGCCGCGACGCTCGGCTTCGTCGCCGGGCTGTCGGAGGAGGCCGCCCTCGCAGCCGTCAGCGTCGAGGCGGCGCTTCGCCTCGGTTCCGAGCGCCCGAGATACGCGCTGAAATGGCCGAACGACGTACTCGCAGGGGGCGCGAAGCTCGTCGGCATCAATATGGAGGCCGAAACCATCGGCGATCGTCTCGCGGTCGTTGTCGGCATCGGCACCAATGTCGTCGCGGCGCCGGAGGGCACACCGACACCGGCTGTATCGCTAGCCGACCTCGGCGTCCAGATCAGCGCGGAAGAGCTGTTCATGGCGCTGTCCGATGCCTGGGTCGAGTTCCGCGGCATCTGGGACAATGGCCGCGGTTTCGCCGAGATCCGCAGGCTCTGGCTCGAGCGCGCGGCCGGGCTTGGCGGCGAGGTCGCGATCAACACGGGAACGGCCACGATCGAGGGCATCTTCGAAACTATCGACGAGACCGGCTGTCTGATCGTGGGCACGGCCGAAGGCAGGCGTATTCCAGTCGCGGCGGGCGAGGTCTATTTCGGCAGCGCTGCCTCGAAGAGGGCTAACTGATGGCGCGCCCCGACGAACTCACCTTTGCCCCGCTCGGCGGTGTCGGCGAGATCGGCATGAACCTGTCGATCTACGGCCTCGGCAACCGCCACCAGCGCTCGTTCCTCGCGGTCGATCTCGGCGTCTCCTTCGGCGACGAAGAGCATCTGCCGGGCATCGACCTGATCATGCCGGACGTGCGTTTCCTGGAGAAGGAACGCCACAATCTGATGGGCCTCGTGCTGACGCACGCCCATGAGGATCATTTTGGCGCGATCATCGATCTCTGGCCGAGGCTCGGCTGCAAGATCTACGCGACGCAGTTCTCTGCGGCGCTGTTCGAGGCCAAATGCGCCGCCGAGCGCAATCCGCCGAAGATCCCGATCACCGTGATCCCGTCGGGCGGCCGGGTCGATATCGGTCCGTTCAATGTCGAGTTCATCCCGGTCGCGCATTCGATTCCGGAATCGCATGCGCTCGCGATCAAAACCGACGTCGGCACCGTGCTGCACACCGGCGACTGGAAGATCGATCCGACCCCGGTGATCGGCCTGCCGACCGACGAGCGGCGGCTGCGCGAGCTCGGCGACGAGGGGGTGCTGGCGCTGGTCGGCGATTCCACCAACGCGGTGCGCGACGGGCGCTCGCCGTCGGAGACCGAGGTCGCGGCCACCATCAAGAAGCTGGTCAAGGCGGCCAAGGGCCGGGTCGCGGTCACCACCTTTGCCTCCAACGTCGCCCGCGTGCGGGCGGTGGTCGACGCCGCCAACGCCGCCGATCGCGAGGTCGTGGTGGTCGGCCGCGCGATGGAGCGCGTGGTGCAGGTGGCGCGCGAGTGCGGCTATCTCGATGCCTCGCATAAGTTCCGCAGCCCCGACTATTACGGCCACTTCCCGGCCGACAAGGTGCTGGCGCTGTGCACCGGCAGCCAGGGCGAACCGCGCGCCGCGCTGGCGCGGATCGCCAACAACGATCATCCGCAGGTGACGCTGAACAAGGGCGACACCGTGATCTTCTCCTCGCGCACCATTCCGGGCAACGAGAAGGCGGTCGGCGGCATCATCAACGGGCTGGTGACGCAGGGCGTCGAAATCATCACCGATCGCGAGCATCTGGTGCATGTCTCCGGCCATCCGCGCCGCGACGAATTGCGCGACATGATCTCCTGGGTCCGGCCGCAGCTCCTGATCCCCGTCCATGGCGAGGCGCTGCACCTTGCCGAACACGCCAAGCTGGCGCGCGCCGCGGGCGTCCCCAAGGTCTTGACCTGCCGCAACGGCGACCTGATCAAGCTCGGGCCGGGCGACCCCGGCATCATCGGCGAAGTGCCCGCGGGCCGCCTCTACAAGGATGGAACCATCCTGGAGGATGCCAAGTCGCGTGCCGTGGTCGAGCGGCGGCGGATGGGCTTTGCCGGCTGCGCCTTCGTCGCCATCGCGATGACCGCGCAGGGCGAGATGGCCGACGATCCCGAGGTTGATCTCGTCGGCATGCCGGAGAACAATGCCGCGGGCGAGCTGCTCGACGACATTGTCTTCGATGTGGTGGTATCGACGATCGAGGGCCTGCCGAAGCCGCGGCGGCGCGATCCGGATGCGCTGGGTGAATCGGTGCGCCGCGCGGTCCGTTCCGCGCTGAGCGAGCAGTGGGGCAAGAAGCCGATCTGCGTCGTGCACGTTCTGACGGTCTGACGCGGAGCTGAGGCATGATCCGGAATAGCGCGAAGCGATTTTCCGGAAAGGTCATGCCCAATTAGAGGGAGAGAAGCATGCTGGGCCGGCTCAATCACGTCGCGATCGCGGTCAAGGACGCAAAGCAGGCCGCGAAGATCTACGGCACCGCCTTCAATGCCGAGATCTCCGATGCCGTGCCGCTGCCGGAACACGGCGTGATCACGGTGTTCGTGACGCTGCCGAACACCAAGATCGAATTCATCGAACCGCTCGGCGAGGCGTCGCCGATCGCCAAATTCGTCGAGCGCAATGCCGATGGCGGCATCCACCACGTCTGCTACGACGTGCCCGACATCATCGCGGCGCGCGACCGGATGATCGCCGAGGGGGCACGAGTGCTCGGCGACGGCCAGCCGAAGATCGGCGCGCATGGCAAGCCGGTGCTGTTCTTCCACCCCAAGGATTTTTCCGGCGCCTTGGTCGAGATCGAACAGGCTTGAGGTCATGGGCTTTCAGATCTCGGCGTACCAGATCTCCACGGGGTTCGCGATTTACTTCGTCCTGTGGTGGCTCGTGCTGTTCCTGACGCTGCCGTTCGGCATTCGCAGCCAGCACGAGGACAATGTCGGCGCGCCCGGCACCGATCCCGGTGCGCCGATCCTGGCGCGGATGGGCCGCAAGCTGCTGTGGACCACGGTGCTGTCGGCCGTATTCTTCACGATCGGGATGTGGGCCTATTATGCCGGCTATCTCTCGGTCGACCGGCTCTCGCGGCTGATGGGGATGCCGGAGTTTCACAACTGACGCAGAAGAGGCCGCAAAGGCCCGATAGCGGGAGCGGGGATCAACCTCGTCTCGCCAACCGCCGGAGGAGACGACGATGAACCTGCAGGCCCAACCAGGCTCCGGGCAGAGCGACTATCGAATCCTGCGCGAGGCCGATCTGCGGGACTATCTTGCGGGCCTTCCAGCCATCGTCGCCCAGCTTGGCGGCCGGCCTGCCGACTGGTCGATCAGCGAGGTCGGCGACGGCAACCTCAACCTCGTCTTCATCGTCAAGGGCAGCACCGGCGGCATCGCCGTCAAGCAGGCGCTGCCCTATGTGCGGCTGGTCGGCGAGAGCTGGCCGCTGCCGCTGTCGCGCGCGCATTACGAGCATCTGGCGCTGGTGCGGCAGGCGCGGCTGGTGCCCGAGCTCGTGCCGGCGGTGCTGCACCATGACGAGCCGCTCGCGCTCACCGCGATGCAGTTGCTCGAGCCGCACATCATCATGCGCAAGGGGCTGATCGGGGCGACGCGGTATCCGCGCTTCGTCGACGATATCTCGACCTTCCTGGCGCAGACGCTGTTCTTCTCGTCCGATCTTGCGCTGTCGGCCGCGCAGAAGAAGGACGGCATCGCGGCCTTCGCCGGCAACCATGCGCTCTGCAAGATCACCGAAGACCTGATCTTCACCGATCCCTACCGCGTCGCCGAGCAGAACCGCTGGACCGCGCCGTATCTCGATGCGACCGCGGCCGCGTTCCGCGACGACCTCGACCTGCATGTCGCGGTCTCCAGGCTCAAGCTGAAATTCATGGCGAGCCCCGAGGCGCTGCTGCATGGCGATCTGCATACCGGCTCGATCATGGTCACCGAAACCGAGACCAGGGTGATCGATCCCGAATTCGCCTTCTATGGCCCGATGGGCTTCGACATCGGCGCCGTGATCAGCAATCTCCTGATGGCCTATCTGGCCTCGGCCGGGCACGAACGGACGCCGGGCGAGCGAGCGTCGTTCGAGGCCTGGCTGCTGGAGACGATCGAGGGTGTCTGGAGCGAGTTCTCGCGAAAGTTTCTCGCGCTGTGGCGCAGCGAAGCCAAGGGCGACGGCTATCCGGTGTCGCTGTTCGCCGGCGAGGCGGGTGCTGCCCGGCTGGAGGCGGAGCGGCAGGCCTACATGGCGCGGCTGTTCCAGGACACGGTCGGCTTCGCCGCAGCCAAGACCATCCGGCGCATCCTCGGCCTCGCACACAATATCGATTTCGAGTGGATTGCCGACGAGAAGCAGCGCGCTGTCTGCGAGGCGAGGAGCCTCAAGCTCGCACGCAGGATGATGCTGGAGACCGGGGCGTTCACCACGATCGGCACGGTGACCTATGCCGCACGCGAGCTGCGCAATTGGCAGCCGGATTTCGCGAGGTGAATCTGCCTTGAGAGCGCGGAACGAAAGGTAAAGCCCGGACAGATCATGCCGCGGGAATGCGGATGTGTGACTCACAGACCGTCCAAGAATTTCAGTGTCGTCCCGGCGAAGGCCGGGACCCATTGCCACCAAAGCGAATTGTCGTGCGACGCTGGGGCCACAGCCTGCCCTTCAACTCGACTCTGTGGTTATGGGTCCCGGCCTTCGCCGGGACGACGAATGGGAAGCAGCGCGCTCATCTCACTCAATCTACTCCGCCGTCTGCTCCCGCAGCCGCTGCGCATAGACGTTGATGATCAGCGCGGCGAGCAGGATCAGGCCGCGGATCAGGATCTTCAGGAAGCTGTCGATGTTGACGTGGTCGAGGCCGTTGTTGAGCACGCCGAGCACGAACAGGCCGACGATGGTGTTACCGATGCCGCCGCGGCCGCCGAACAGGCTGGTGCCGCCGACCACCACGGCTGCGATCGAATCCAGCAGATAGGTGTCGAACTCGTTCTGCTGTGCGCTGCCGAAATGGGCGACACCGAGCATGCCGCCGATCCCCGAGCAAACCGCCGAGATCACCATCACGCTGCCGAGGATCAGCTTGACGTTGAGGCCGGCAAATTCCGCGGCCTCGCGATTGCCGCCGACCATGTAGACGTAGCGGCCGAACCGCGTGTAGGTCAGCACCAGATGACCGCCGAGCAGCATCACCGCGGCCACGATCACGATCCAGGGGATGCCGCCGATCGAGCCCGAGCCGAGCGTCGTGATCAGCGGCGGCACTTTGTAGGCGATCTGGCCGCGCACCAGCAGTGCCGAGACGCCGGCCGCGATCTGCATCATGGCGAGCGTCATGATGAAGGAGGGGATGCCGATCACGGTCAGCCCCAACGCGTTGACGAGGCCGAGCAGCGCGCACAGCGCCAGCGCCAGCAGGATCGCGGCAAAACCCGGCATCGGGACGTTGGCGATGTTGACGTAGGATTCCTGCAACGTGAAGTACGCCACCGCGATGCCGGTGACGTTGGCGATGCTGGCGATCGACAGGTCGATCTCGGCGCACAGGATCACGAAGGTCAGGCCGACCGCGATGATGCCGGTGACCGACACTTGCGTGAGGATATTGCCGAGATTGTCGATGGTCGCAAACGACGGGCTTGCGATCGCGAAGAAGGCGCTGAGGAAGATCAGCGTCAGGAACGGCGCGATGTTGCGCATCTGCGAGCGCAGGAAGGGCGCCAGTCCACGCGGCCGCTGGTGATCCGCTCGCGCCGTCGCGCCGTCACTGCTCGTCATCATAGATCTCCATTACGCGGCCTCCAGCAAGCGATCCTTGCTGACCGCTTCGCCGGCGAATTCGCGCACCACCGCGCCGCGCTTGAGCACCAGGATCCGGTCGGCCAGCGACAGCACCGTCTCCGGCTCGGTCGACAACACGATGATCGCCAGTCCCTTGGCGCGCAGGTCGCGCACGATGTTGATCACGTCGTTCTTGGCGCCGACATCCATGCCGCGGGTCGGCTCGCACAGCACCAGCAGGCGCGGCGGGTAGGTCAGCCATTTCGCCAGCGCCACCTTCTGCTGGTTGCCGCCGGAAAGCATGCCGAGATCGAGGCCGACCACCGGCGGCCTGATCTGCAATTGCTCGACCTGATGCTGGGCGATGGCGCGCTCGCGCACCGGCTTGAGCAGCAGGGACGAAATGCGATCGAGGATGCTGATCGAGATGTTCTTGAACACCGGCTCCTGGTGGAACAGCATGGCGCGGCGGCTCTCGGGTACCAGTGCAACGCCGGCGCGGCGCGCTGCCGCGGTGCTGCGGAATGTCTTGACGGCGCCGTCGACCGCGAGCGTGCCGCCATCCGGCTTGAGCTTGCCGAACAGGATCCGCGACAGCTCCAATTGCCCGCAGCCCATGAAGCCGTAGATGCCGAGCACTTCGCCGGAACGGGCTTCGAACGAGACGTCTTGCAGGCTGCGGCGGAGCGAGAGCTGATCGACCTTCAGCACTGCCGCGCCGCCGCCCGATTGCGGCAGCATCAGGTCGTCGGTGTAGCTGTGCTCCAGCGCCGCGCCGCCGCGGCCGATCATGGCCTCGATCAGCGCGCCCTTGGTGGTGTCCGCGGACGCCGTCTCGGCGATCTTCCGCCCGTTGCGGAACACGGTCACCACGTCGGAGACCCGCAGGATGTCTTCGATGAAATGCGAGATGAAGACGATGCTGGTGCCTTCGTCGCGGAGCTTGTGCAGCGTCGCGAACAGACGCTCGACCTCGGGCGGGGAAAGGGCGGAGGTCGGCTCGTCGAGGATGATGATGCGTGCGCCCGAGAACAGCACGCGGGCGATCTCGATCAATTGCTGCAAGCCGATCGGCAGGTCGCCGAGCCGGGTCATCGGATCGACGTCGATGCCAAATCGCGATAGCTGCTCGCCGGCCTCGCGCGCCATCCGCCGCCATTGCACGAAGCCGAGGCGGTTGGTCGGCTGGTTGCCGAGAAAGACGTTCTCTGCGACGGTCAGGTCAGGCGCGACGCTGAGCTCCTGATGCACCATGCCGATGCCGGCGGCATGGGCGTCGCGGGTGGAGCGGAAGCGGGTCTCCTTGCCGTCGAGCATGAAGCGGCCGGAGAACTCCGGATGCACGCCGGCGATGATCTTCATCAGCGTGCTCTTGCCGGCGCCGTTCTCGCCGACGAGACCATGGATCTCGCCGGCGTGAAGCGCGAAGTCGACCCCACGAAGGGCTTCGACTTGTCTCTTATACACATCTACGAAGTCGACCCCACGAAGGGCTTCGACACCGCCGAAGGCCTTCGTGATCTGGTTCAACTCGAGGATCGGGGAGCGTCCCTGCGACATGCGGCCCGCTCAGATCAGGAAGTGATCCTCCATCCACTGCATGCCGGGGGCGTTGGTCTTGGTCACGACGGGACCGTCGGTCACGACGTTCTTCGGAATGCCCTGGCCGCTCTTCTCGCCGCCGACCACGGCAGCGACGCCCGCGACGATCGCGCCGCCATGGATGCGGCAGGACGGGTTGCGGACGGTTGCGAACATGCGGCCTTCGCTGACTGCCTGGATCGCCGGCGGCATGGCGTCGACGCCGCCGATCAGGATGTTGGTGCGGTTGCGTGCCTTCATGATGTTGTAGGCGGCGAGCGCCATGTCGTCATTGTGGAAGAACGCGGCGTCGATCTGCTGATATTTCGTCAGGTAGGTTTCCCAGAGCCGGGCGGTCTTGGAGACGTCCCAGTCGGCGGGCTGGGTGTCCAGCACCTCGATGTTCGGGAACTGCTTCACCACCGAGTTGAAACCCTTGGCGCGGCCCTGCGCGCCGGTGTGGCCGAGCGCGCCCTGGGTCATGATGACCTTGCCCTTGCCGCCGATCGCGTTGCACAGCGCCTGCGTCACCGATGCGCCCATGAACTCGTTGTCGGGCGCGAGGAACGAATGGACGTTGATCTGATCGAGCGGCGCGATCAGCGTGTCCATGTCGATGACGGGCGTGCCGGCGTCGATCATCTTCTGCACCGGCTGGGTCAGCGTACCGATGCCGAACGCCTGGATCGCGACGAAGTCCCATTTCTGCGAGGCCATGTTGTCGATCGCGGCGCGCTGCTTCACCGCATCGAGCTGGCCGTCGAACCAGGTGACCTCGACGTTGAACAGCTTGCCCCAGAACTCGGCGGCCTGTTTGCCCTGCGCGCACCACGTCGCCTGCAATCCGGCGTTGGAGAATGCGGCTTTCAGCGGCTTTTCCGAGCGTCCCATCTCGGCTGCGAGCGCGGACGTGGTCAGGCCCATTCCGCCGAGCAGGCCGGCTGCTGCTCCACCTGCCGCTGCCAATTGCAGAAGGTCGCGCCGCGTCGTCGACGCCTTGTCCATCCCCTTGTCGGTCCTTGGCATTGCTTGCTCCCTCATGTTTTTTCTGACCGTCGGCGTCAGTTGCACGCGCCGCGGATAAAGCGAGTGTGTCACAATCGGAACGGGGGCGCTACGCTCTCTTGTCCACGAGATGTGTCTGCTGCAGCACGACGGCGTCGATGTCGGCGAGCGCCTTGTGCCACGCAGCATCGATCTCCGCGGACCATTGCTCGCCGAGAATTTCGCGCAAGCTGTCCGCGATTACGGCGAAGAAGGCGAGAAAGAGTTCGCGCGACGTGCCGTAGGCATCGTGCGACGACACTTCGCACTCGATCAGGCGGAAACGTCCGCTGCGTTCGCCGACGAAATCGAGGATTGCCTCGATGGTCAGCGCGAGCATCGCGCCCTTCACCGGCTCACTGCCGTCGGTGCGAAACATCGCCTGCGCTTCGGGATGTTCGCGAAACAGGCGCCGATAGACGATCGGCGTCAGATCATCACAACGCGCGGCTGCGAGTTCGAAACTGTGCTCGATAGGATTCGATGATGAGGTCATTGCTCGATGCGATCATCACATAAAAGATCATCACATAAAAAAAGAGCAGGGCGCCAAGCCCTGCTCCAAAAATTGTGTCGACCCTATTTGCCCCAAGAATTAGATTTGATCTTGATTAATGGGGTGACGCTGCTTGTGCGCGTCGGGCTCCTCCCGAGACTTGGACCACCAGGACACACCTCGCGGCTGGCCTGAGCCCGAATTGGTAGACCATCTTTCCAAGCTTGTCATCATTTTCGGCAACGAATGTTCAAATTTCGAGCAGTTTGCGAAATGATTGGGATGGCGCCACCGTCGGTTGCGACGTCTGCTTCAAAACACGTGGCAGAGTAATGGGATACGGCCATTGGCAAAGCGCCGTGACGCAACTGCCACGCCGCGCCGATTCCGTCGGTGGGGAAGAAACCGGCAGCGTTGCCGATCTCGACTTCCGACGCCCATGGTGGTTAGTTCCCTCCCGGATGGGTTTTGCAATGCGCCGGCGGCTGAAGAATTTTCTGCCCATAGTCCTGGTTGCCCTGCTGGTGCAGATTTTCGCGCCGATCGGGGCCTGCTGGGCGGCGAGCCTTGCCATGTCGGATCCGCTCGCGGCCGCCACGATTTGCCATGGCAATGGCGGAGCCGGGCAGGACGACCAGACCGGTCATGGCGTTCATGACTGTTGCCCGACGTGCAGCGTGCTGCAAACCGGTGCGCCCGTCGATCATCCCGAAGTGGCGGCCCGCGCCATTGAACGTGTCCCGAGTCGCATCGCTTGGCTCGATTTCGCCAGCGAATTCGATGGTTCGCGGGCAGGTCTCGCCGCGCAAGCGCGCGCGCCGCCGACTTTTTCCTGACGAGTAGCCGCTGCCGGTGCGTGTCTCGCGCCGGCGAGTGCCCTTGAGCAGGCCGGCCGAAGGGGCCGGTGTCAGGATTCTTCCATGTTTCGGTTTCACCCACGGGGTGGGGCAAGCGCGCTGATGCTGGGCGCGGCCCTTTCCACGATTAATTGTTGGGCAAAGGCCCAGACCGCGCTGCCGTCAGTCACGGTCGAGGCACCGCAGCCGGCGGCGCGTGCCAAGCGCGTCGCGGCCGGGCCGCACGCGCGTACCGCATCGGTCCGGCGGCCGCCCAAGCCGCGAGCCGCGCCCGCGGTGGCTGCGGCCGGCGGCGCCAAGCCGGGGGAAACGGCCGGGGCGGCGCGGGATGGTTTGAACCGGGCGCCAGCCGGCCAGACCCAGACCACCATCGACCGCAGCCAGTTCGACAACCGACCGTCGTTTTCGGTCGCCGACGTGCTGCGCGACAGCCCGGGCATCTCGATCAAGCAGGGCAACGGCCCGCGCGACATGGGCATCTCGATCCGCGGATCGAACGCGCGAAACGGCTTCGGCATCCGCAACCTCGTCATCTTCGACGACGGGTTCCCGGTCACCCAGCCCGACGGCCTGTCGCGCAGCGACCTGATCGATCCGCATGCCTATGGCGCGATCGACGTGGTCCGCGGGCCATCGTCGGCGCTGTATGGCAATTACGCGACCGGCGGCGCCTTGAACTTCCGGACCCGGCCGGGCGGGACCATCGACGGCGTCGAATACGGCGTCGACGGCGGCAGCTTCGGCTATCTCAACAATTATCTGGCCGCCGGCAAGAAGGTCGGCAATTTCGAGGGCTCGCTGTTCGCCAGCGACGCGCGCGGCGATGGCTATATCGGCAACAGCTGGTTCAATACCCAGACTGTCAACTTCCTCGGCACCTTGCAGGCGACGCCGGACGACCGTTTCACGTTCAAGCTGATCAACAACGATCTGACGGCGCGCCTGCCGATCCGCTCGTCGCTCAACCAGTTCTACCAGAACCCGTTCCAGCAGGGCTGCGCGACCGGCGCCACGGCGGCACCTGGCTGCGGAACCGTCTCCCTGTTCAACAACGGCTTCAACGGAACCAAATCCACCGAGACTGCGGTGCAAGCCGGCCTCGGCCGCGATGACCGCCGGACGATCGTTGGCGGCCGCTGGGAGCACGATTTCGACAACACGACGACGTGGCGCAACCAGTTCGTGTTCGACGACAGGAACATCAATCAGCCGACGGGATCGACCAGCGCGCTGGGTGACTATCCTTCGTACAATTTCATGAGCGATTTGACCAAGCGCGGCGAATTGCTTGGGATGGATTCGACCACGATGGTCGGCGGTTGGTACAACACCCTCACGACGACCGGCACGACCTGGAACGTTTCGCCTGCGGGCAATGCGACACTCGGACTGCCACAGAGYAGCCTGTATCAATCGACAACCAAYTATGGCGTCCGGGCGCGGGAAGAGATCAAGCTGATTCCGACGGTGACGGCGATCGCCGGGATCGGCTGGGAAACGACCACGCTGAACGGTGTCAACACCGCGCTGTCCTATCCGGTCATCAACAATCCCGCAATCGTGGGAGCCACCGTGACGAAAGCGGCGCCTGTGTTCACCAATACCGCGCCGGAGTTCGCGCTGATCTACAAGCCGGACAATGAATGGCAGCTACGCGCTCGCGTGGCGACCGGCTACGGTACGCCGCAAGTCAGCAATCTGTTCGTTCTGCCGAGTGGGTTATCGGGCAACAACACGTCGCTCAAGACCCAGACCAACCTCGGCTACGACCTCGGCGCGGACTGGTCCCCCAACAAGAGCGTGAAGGTCAGCGCCACCGCCTTCTACGAGTTCTTCAACAATGAGCTTGTTTCTCAGGCGACGCCGGTGGCGGGCGTTACATACACCTTCAATGCACCGCGCTCGGAGCATCGCGGCGTCGAACTTGCCGCCCAATGGGCCTTTTATCAGGGATGGCAGTTCACGGCGGCCTACACCTATCTGGACGAGGTATATACCGACTACACGGAAAGCATCAGCGGCTTCACATTCAATCGGGTCGGCAACAAGATTCCCGGCATTTCGCCAAATGAGCTGACGACGCGTTTGGGCTACGACCAAATGTCCGGGCCGTTCCAGGGACTCGGCGGGTTCGTCGAAGTCCAGTGGAAGGATGGCTTCTACATGGACAACGCCAATCTGCTGCGGGCGCCGGGTTACGAACTGGTCAATCTCAACGTTCACTACACGACAGGTCTGATCTCCGACTATTTCAAGTCGCTGAATCTGTATCTCGAGGTGCGGAATGTGTTCGACCGAACCTACATCGCCTCCGCGAACAATATCGCCAACTCGGTGACGGCGGCGGGCGTTCAAAATCCCGCGAGCATACTGGCGAACACCACCGGCTCGATCTATGCCGGATCGCCGCGGGCGTTTGTCGCGGGCATGAAGATCGCGTTCAAATGAGGGGCGCATCGATGACGTCTCGCAAACCTGCCGTTCGGATCGCGCTGGCGATGCTGCTGCTCGGGATCTCGCCCGATCCGGCCAGGGCGCAGATGAGTCACCAGCACGCCTCGGAAGCGGCGTGCGAGGAAACCGGACTGCGTTGCGCGAGCAAGGTCACTCCGGCGTTCGCGCCGGACGGGACGCTGTGGCTGGCCTGGATGGCCGGAGGTCAGATTTCCGTCGCCAGCTCGAAGGATCAGGGCAGGAGCTTTTCCGCGCCGGCGCAGGTGACGCGGGACCGGCTCAATTTGGATTGGGGCCCGGATGCGCGCCCGAAGCTTGCGATCGACGCCAGGGGAGACATCGCGCTGGCGTTCTCGATCTTTCGCGATCAGGCCTTCAACGGCCAGGTGCTGACCTCGCGCTCGACCGATGGCGGGCGAACTTTCGATCCGCCGAAGCCGATCACCGCAAACAATGAGAGCCAGCGCTTCGAGGCGATCGGCTTCGATCCCGCCGGCACGGTGTTCGCGGTCTGGCTCGACAAGCGCAACCGTGTGCCGGCGCAACAGCGGGGCGAGAAGTATGACGGTGCCGGATTGTTCTTCGCGTCGTCGAAGGACGATGGCGCGACCTATTCCGACGCGCGGCTGGCGGCCGACAATACCTGCGAGTGCTGCCGTCTCGCCCTGGCGTTCGATGGCGCAGGCCGTCCGGTGGTGGTGTTTCGAAATATCTTCGAAGGCGGTGTGCGCGACCATGCGATCGTGACGTTCACCGATCTGGCCACGCCCGGCGAACTGCATCGGGTGAGCCGCGACGACTGGCAGATCGCGGCCTGTCCGCATCATGGTCCCAGCCTGACCATTTCGCGTGAAGGCACCTATCATGTGACCTGGTACACCAACGGCAAGGCGCGCAAGGGATTGTTCTACGCGCGGTCGCGCGATGGCGGCAAAACCTTCTCCGATCCGCTTCCGATCGGGCAACCGAACCGGAGCCCGTCGCGGCCGCAGATCATCGCAGGCCCGCAGGGGCTGGTGATGGCGTGGAAGGAGTTCGACGGCCAGAAGACCTCGATCAATCTGATGATGTCGCACGACGACGGAGCGAGCTGGTCGAAACCCGCCGTCATTGCTGACACCAGCGACAGTTCCGATCATCCGCTGCTCGTGACCGATGGCCGGCAGACCTATTTGTCGTGGATGACGAAGGCGGACGGCTATCATTTTCAAGCGATCGAGGGCGAACCATGAAGCGCCGCTTCCTCGCGACCCTGATCCTGCTCGCAACGCTGTCGCCCGGGCTGGCGGTGGACGCGGGCGCACCCAAGCCGTTCGAACGCGGCAGCTGGCAGAAGCTGCTGCATGCGCATGCCGGGCATCCGACCCTGGTGCATTTCTGGGGCGTCACCTGCGGACCCTGCAAGGTCGAGCTGCCGCAGCTTGGCCAGTTCATGAAGGATCATCCCGGGATCGACGTCGTGACGATCAGCGCCGATCTGGTGCCGAACCTGCCGGAGGCGACCCGATCGATGCTGGCTAGTGCAGGGCTGGCATCAGCCGAGAACTGGATGTTCGGCGACGGCTTCGCCGAGCGGTTGCGCTTCGAGATCGATCCGGCCTGGCAAGGCGATATCCCGCGAACCATGCTGATTGCCCGTGATGGGACCATCACGACGATCGAAGGGTCGGCCGAAATGGCCGATCTGAACAAATGGTCTGAAGCCCAGGCCGCAGCAATCCGATGACACGACGACTTCAACCTGAAAGGACCCCGTCGCCATGAAGACGCTCTCCCGTATCCTTGCTTTCGCAGCGCTGGCCGCTGTCATGTCCACCTCCGCGCGTGCCGAGGACGTCAAGGCCGGTGACCTCGTGATCACGCAGGCCTGGACGCGCGCCACGCCGAACGGTGCCAAGATCGGCGGCGGCTATCTGACGATCGAGAACAAGGGCACGACACCGGATCGGCTGGTGTCAGGCTCCGCCGATGTCGCCGGCAAGGTCGAGGTCCACGAGATGTCGATGGACAATGGCGTGATGAAGATGCGCGCGCTCGACAAGGGCCTGACCATTGAGCCCGGCAAGACCGTGAAGCTCGCACCTGGCGGCTATCATCTGATGATGTTCGACCTGAAGAACCCGCTGAAGCAGGGCGACAAGGTGCCGGTGACGCTGGAGTTCGAGAAGGCCGGTAAGGTCTCGGTTTCGCTCGATGTGCAGGCGGTCGGCGCGCAGGCGCCGGGTGGCGATCATTCCGGCCATGGCGACCATTCCGGTCACATGGACATGAAGAAGATGTGAGGCGGCCATGCGGTCATCGACGCTCCTCATTGTCACGGCCGCGCTGTTCGCAGCGCAGCCGGCGATCGCCCATGTCACGCTCGAGGCAAAGCAGGCGACGGTCGGCTCGTACTACAAGGCGGTGTTCGCCGTGCCGCATGGCTGCGCAGGATCGGCGACGGTCAAGCTTCGCGTGCAGATTCCGGAGGGCGTGATCGGGGTGAAGCCGATGCCGAAGCCGGGCTGGACGCTCGATACCGTCACCGGCAAATACGCCACGCAGTACGACTATCACGGTGCCAAGCTCTCCGAGGGCGTGAAGGAAGTGGCCTGGAGCGGCGGCAAGCTCTCGGACCAGAACTACGATGAGTTCGTGATGCAGACGTTCTTCACCGATACGCTGAAGCCGAACACCGTGCTGTATTTTCCCGTGGTGCAGGAATGCGAACAGGGCGTGAGCCGCTGGATCGATATTCCGGCCGACGGGCAGGGCGGCGGCCACGACCATGGCAGCAAGACGCCGGCGCCCGGTGTCAAGCTGCTGCCGAAGTCCTGAAGCCGTGCGGCTGGTCGCAAGTCTTGTCAGAGCAAGTCTCGTCGCGTTGCTGCTGGCGCTGTGCCTTGCGACCTCGGCTCATGCCCATGCCGTCCTGATCGGCGCCGAGCCGGCGGACGGCAGCGTGCTGGCGGAAGCACCGAAAATGCTGGTGCTCCGCTTCAACGAAGCGGTGGCGCCGACGGCGGTCAGTCTGCTCGACGCCGTCGGCAAGCCGCGTGACGTCACGTTCCGCGCCCTCGATCAATCGGTGATGGTCACGCTGCCGTCGGACCTGCCGCAGGGGACGCAGGTGGTGAGCTATCGCGTCGTGTCGCAGGACGGCCATCCGGTAGCGGGTTCGCTGCTGTTCTCGATCGGGGTCGTCACCGGCTCGGCGGCGCCATCCGGCGACGGCGTACTCCACGCGCTGATCTGGCTGGCACGGCTCGGGCTCTATCTGGGCCTGTTCGCCGGCGTCGGCGGCGTGTTCTTTGCCGCGTGGATCGGGCAGGGGCCGGCCGGCGGACCGCTGATCATGTGGTCGCTGGCGATCGGCCTGGTCGGTGCGGTCAGTTCGCTTGGCCTGCAAGGTGTCGACCTGCTGAACCTGCCAATCACGGGGATTCTGACCTGGGCGGCATGGGCCAGTGCCGCCGGCACCAGCCTGTTTCCGGCCCTGCTGCTGGCAATCGGCGCGATGCTGATTGCGACACTCGCCTGGCGCAGCCCGTCATTCCGCGTGGCCCTTGTCGGCACCGCTGTCGCAGTGATCTGCGTCGGCTTGTCGCTTGCGGTCAGCGGCCATGCCGCGACGGCTTCGCCACAATGGTTGACCCGCACCGCGCTGTTCAGCCATGGCGTTGGCTTGGCGTTCTGGATGGGTGCGCTCGCGCCACTGGCGGTGCTGGCCTGGCAGCGCAAGGACTCGCTGTTGCCGGTGCTGACGCGCTTTTCGATGTTCGCGGTGCCGGTGGTGGCGTTGATCGGCCTGTCGGGCCTCGCGCTCGCCGTCGTCCAGCTCGAGAGTTTCGGCGCGCTGTTCGACACCGGCTATGGCAACGTCCTGCTGGCCAAGCTTGTGCTGGTGTCGCTGCTGCTGGCGCTCGCCGCGCTGAACCGGCTGGTGTTCACGCCCGCCATCGCGCGCGATTTGCATCGCACGCGACCGCTACAGCGCTCGATCGCGCTCGAATTCGTGCTGATGATCGGCATCCTTGGCCTCGTCGCATTGTGGCGCTTTACGCCGCCGCCGCGCGTGTTGGCGATGTCGACCGACGTTCCGCTCGCGGTCCACATCCACACCGATGCGGCGATGTTCCAGGTGCTGATCGCGCCGGGCAAGGTCGGGCAGAACGACTTCGTGCTGCAATTGATGAACGGTGATGCCAGCCCGTTCGCAGCCAAGGAGGCGACGTTGACGCTGAGCCTGCCGGATCGCGGCATCGAGCCGATGGAACGCAGTGCCGCGCTCGGCCCCGACGGCTATTGGCACGTGAAGAAGGTGCCGCTGCCGGTCCCCGGCCGCTGGCACATGCAGATCGATGCCCTGGTGACCGATTTCACGAAAGTGACACTGGAAGACGATTTCGAGGTCAGATGAGGCCGGTGTCCGCGCGCCGGGGACATCGGTGGGACGCAATTCGATCAAATGGCCGAAATTCGCCTGATTTGAAGGGTTTTTGACCTGAGGCGGCCTTGTGTTTTCACAGCCGATCCGGTTTCACTGCAACTCTTCCCACGCTTTCCTGATTCCCGAGTAATGCCATGCGATTATCGCGGTTTTTCCTGCCCATCCTGAAAGAAAATCCGAAAGAGGCGGAGATCGTCTCGCATCGGCTGATGCTGCGTGCGGGCATGATGCGGCAGGAGGCGGCCGGCATCTATGCCTGGCTGCCGCTCGGCTTCCGGGTGCTGAAGAAGATCGAGCAGATCGTCCGCGAGGAGCAGGACCGCGCCGGCGCGCTCGAACTGTTGATGCCGACGTTGCAGCTTGCCGATCTCTGGCGTGAAAGCGGCCGCTATGATGCCTATGGTCCGGAGATGCTGCGCATCCTCGATCGCCACAAGCGCGAGCTGCTGTACGGACCGACCAACGAGGAAATGATCACGGAGATCTTCCGCTCCTACATCAAGTCCTACAAGAACCTGCCGCTCAACCTCTACCACATCCAGTGGAAGTTCCGTGACGAGCAGCGTCCGCGCTTCGGCGTGATGCGCGGTCGCGAATTCCTGATGAAGGACGCCTATTCGTTCGACCTCGACGAGGCCGGCGCGCGGCGTTCCTACAACAAGATGTTCGTGGCTTACTTGCGCACCTTCGCGCGGATGGGCCTGAAGGCGATCCCGATGCGGGCCGAGACCGGGCCGATCGGCGGCGATCTCAGCCACGAATTCATCGTGCTCGCGGAGACCGGCGAGTCCGGCGTCTTCATCAACCGCGACGTGCTGGACCTGCCGGTGCCGGGCGAGGACGTCGATTACAACGGTGACCTCACGCCGATCATCAAGCAATGGACTTCGGTCTATGCTGCGACCGAGGACGTCCACGAGGCGGCGCGCTTCGAGCAGGAGGTGCCCGAGGCGAAGCGGCTCAACACCCGCGGCATCGAGGTCGGCCAGATCTTCTATTTCGGTACCAAATATTCCGACGTCATGAAGGCGATGGTGGCCGGTCCCGATGGCGTCGACGTGCCGATCCATGGCGGCTCCTACGGCGTCGGCGTGTCGCGTCTGGTCGGCGCGATCATCGAGGCCTGTCACGATGACGCCGGCATCAAATGGCCCGAGGCGGTCGCGCCGTTCCGCGCCGCGATCCTCAACCTCAAGCAAGGTGATGCCGCGGTCGACGGCGCCTGCGAACAGCTTTACCGCGATCTTCTCGCCAAGGGCGTCGACGTGCTCTACGACGACACCGATCAGCGTGCCGGCGCCAAGTTCGCCGCGGCCGATCTGATCGGCATCCCCTGGCAGATTCTGGTCGGGCCGAAGGGGCTCGCGGAGGGCAAGGTCGAGGTGAAGCGCCGCAGCGACGGTTCACGCGACAATATGAGCCCGGCCGACGTCGTCGCGAAGCTCGCGGGTTAAAGTTTATTCACGCCGCGCGGTCGGCGGGGTAATCCGGCCACATTTGGCCCGAATCATGGGATTATCGAGAGATGGATGAGACCATGAACGAGCCAGTCCGTACCCCGCCTTTTGCGCCATTCGAATGGCTGCTGTCCGGACGCTATTTGCGCGCGCGCCGCAAGGAAGGATTCATCTCGGTCATCGCCGGCTTTTCGTTCCTCGGCATCATGCTCGGCGTCGCCACGCTGATCGTGGTGATGGCGGTCATGAACGGCTTCCGCAAGGAACTGCTGGACAAGATCCTCGGCCTTAACGGGCACCTTCTGGTGCAGCCGCTGGAATCGCCGCTGACCGACTGGAAGGACGTCGCCGACCGCATCAGCCAGGTCCAGGGCATTCGGCTCGCGGCGCCGGTCGTGGACGGGCAGGGGCTCGGATCCTCGCCGTTCAACGCCGCCGGCGTCTTCATCCGCGGCATCCGGGCCGACGACCTCAACAACCTGACCTCGATCGCCAAGAACATCAAGCAGGGCACGCTCGAGGGGTTCGATGAGGGGCAGGGCGTGGCGATCGGCCGGCGTCTTGCCGATCAGCTCTCGCTGCATGCCGGTGACATGATCACGCTGGTCTCGCCGAAGGGCGCGGTGACGCCGATGGGTACCACGCCGCGCATCAAGCCCTACCGGATATCGGCGGTGTTCGAGATCGGCATGTCGGAATACGATTCGACCTTCGTGTTCATGCCGCTGGCCGAAGCGCAGGCCTATTTCAACCGCAACAACGATGTGTCCTCGATCGAGGTGTTCACCACCAATCCGGACAAGATCGACACCTATCGCAAGCTGGTGACGGAGGCGGCCGGGCGGCCGGTCTTCCTGGTCGACTGGCGACAGCGCAACTCGACCTTCTTCAACGCGCTGCAAGTCGAGCGCAATGTGATGTTCCTGATCCTGACCATGATCGTGCTGGTCGCGGCGCTCAACATCGTCTCGGGGCTGATCATGCTGGTGAAGGACAAGGGCCAGGACATCGCGATCCTGCGCACCATGGGCGCCTCGCAAGGCTCGATCATGCGGATATTCCTGATCACCGGCGCCTCGATCGGCGTGGTCGGAACGCTGACCGGCTTTGCGGTCGGCATGCTGATCTGCCTGAACATCGAATCGATCCGGCAATTCCTGTCATATCTGACCAACACCGAGCTGTTCTCGCCCGAGTTGTATTTCCTCTCGAARYTGCCSGCCGAGGTCGACTTCGGCGAGACGCTCGCCGTCTTGATCATGGCGCTGACGCTGTCCTTCCTGGCGACGCTCTACCCGTCGTGGCGYGCCGCGCGCCTCGATCCGGTCGATGCGCTCCGGTACGAGTGAGGCGCACGCATGGCTGAGGGGGCTGAAGACGTACCGGTCGTCTATCTTCATGATATCAAGCGGGAATACCGGCAGGGCGAAGCGACGCTGACGGTCCTCAACGGCGCCAAGCTGGCGCTGTGGCCSGGTCAGTCRGTGGCGCTGGTGGCGCCGTCGGGATCRGGCAAGTCGACATTGCTGCAYATCGCGGGCCTGCTGGAGAGCCCCGACGAYGGCGAGGTCTAYGTCKCSGGCACGCCGACSTCGCAGATGTCCGACGTCGAYCGCACGCAGATTCGCCGCTCCGATATYGGMTTCGTCTATCAGTCGCACCGGCTGCTGCCGGAGTTCTCGGCGCTCGAGAACGTCATGCTGCCGCAGATGATTCGCGGGCTGAAGCGCTCCGAGACCGTGAAACGGTCGACCGAGATCCTGTCCTATCTCGGGCTCGCTGACCGCATCACCCATCGTCCGGCCGAGCTCTCGGGCGGCGAGCAGCAACGCGTGGCGATCGCGCGCGCGGTTGCCAACGCCCCAAGGGTGCTGCTCGCGGACGAGCCGACCGGGAATCTCGATCCCGGCACCGCCGACCACGTCTTCAACGCGTTGATGCAACTCGTCAAAGCGACCCGGGTCGCGATGCTGATCGCGACCCACAATCTCGATCTCGCCGCGCGGATGGATCGCCGGGTCTCGCTTGCGAACGGGCAGATCGTCGAGCTCGAATAGAGCGTTGTCGAGCGAAGCCGGCCCGGCTGCTCACAGCCTGGCCTCAATAGGCCCGGTGCGATCGCTTGCCGGATGCGTGCGGCCGCCGATCGAGCGGCGGCCCCGCGTAATAGGGATTGTTGATGCACACCGCGGACAGGCCGGATGCCGAGGCTTGGCACTGCGCCAGCGACGTGTAGCCGCAGTCGGTATCCTCACCGCCCCATCGATAGTTGGTTTTGCAGACCGGCGAGGTCGAATCGTATTTCTGCGCGGTTGCCGGCGTGCTTGCGACGGTGCCGACGGCGAGCAGGGCCAGAATCAGGAAGCGCATCGGAATCTCCGGTCAATCAGCCGTCCGCGAGGACGCGCCGACGCCGCGCCAGTAGGCGACGCAAGCGAATGTGCATCAACTCACATTCGCGTCGGCGTTGCCTGCAATTTGGTTGTCTGCAACTCGCTCTGTCAGTGGATGAACAGGTCGAAGAAGCTGTCGCCACGCTCCCGCGCCCGCGTGTGAAGATAGGAGCGCGGATCGTTGTCGCCGGCATAATACGGATTGGCGACGCAGGTCTGCCCGATGCCCGACGCGGTGGCCATACACGCCTGATAGGACGGGTACGAGCAGGTGCTGAGACCAGGGTAGCGGTCGCCCTGAATGCAGAACGGGTAGCGTACGCCGACTGCATGTGCGGGCGCTGCGCCGAGCCCGGCGAGTGCGGCGACAGACGCCGCAGCAAGAATCATCGTCCGCATGTGCATTCCTTTGGCTCGCGAAGTTTCAGTCCTGACGACGATCCAAATCGGACAAGCGGGTTCCGGTCAACTCGATCTTTCGCGCGCCTGTGCACGCAGATTTGAATTGTGAAAATTGTGCGGCGGCTATGTGGCAAAAGTTCCAAGAAGTGCCCGTAATACAGTATTAACTTCAAATTTGAGCGAAGTCGTTTGGGCCCTCCTGTTGCAGCGAAGTTACAGCAATTCCGATGCGGGCTGCTATGACGGTGTCTCGCGGCCTTGGGGGCCTGTAGAAAAAGTTGGAACGGGAAAAATGAAGAAGATTTTGCTTGTCACCGCCAGCATGATTGCGCTCAGCGCGACGGCTGCTTCCGCGGCTGACCTCGCGGCTCGCCCTTACACCAAGGCTCCGCCGCCCATGGTTGCCGCTGTCTATGACTGGACCGGCTTCTACATCGGTATCAACGGTGGTTGGGGCCAGAGCCACGACAACCGCGGTATCGCCGGTGTCGGCGGCGTTGGCAACTACGACGCCAACGGTGGAACCGTCGGTGGTCAGGTTGGCTACCGCTGGCAGGCTGGCGGCTGGGTGTTCGGTCTGGAAGCTCAGGGCAACTGGGCTGACTTCTCGGGCAGCACCGGCAACATCGTTATCCCGGGCGGCACCGTTCGCTCGAAGACCGATGCGTTCGGCCTGTTCACCGGTCAGATCGGCTACGCCTGGAACAACGTCCTGCTGTACGCCAAGGGCGGTGCTGCGGTCACCGATCGCAACTACCAGTTCCTGGCGCCCGGTGGTGGTCTGGCTTCGCAGACCGGCTACGACACCCGTTGGAGCCCGACCGTTGGTGTTGGCCTCGAATTCGCATTCTCGCAGGGCTGGTCGCTCGGCGTCGAATACAACCACATCTTCGAGGACAGCCACGGTGCAACGTTCGTGACCCCGACCGGCGTCGCGGTTCCCGGCTTCTACACCGGTGGCGACACCGACATGGTCCTCGGCCGTCTGAACTACAAGTTCGGTGGCCCGATCATCGCGCGTTACTGATCGCTCGCTTAATTCAAGCGACATCGAAAACCCCGGGCTTCGGCCCGGGGTTTTTTGTTGCCGGCACGGATTGACCATCGTTCTCGATCGCTGCGGATCCAACGCGGCCCAGAGACCCCAACCAACTGCGGTGTTCTCGCTGCAATCCGGGAATGGGACCTCTGCCGGGCGCGCTGCCAACTCCTGCCACGATTAACCAAGGGAATCCTTTCGGGGACAGTTTCCAAACTGCTCCACCACCGTCGCTTGACTCCTAGAACAAAAAAGGAACAATGTTCTGCATACGTTCCAGTTCGGGGAGAGCGGCCATGTTGAAGATTTTCGTGCAGGAAGCTGCGGCGCTGGCATCGATCACGCTGTTCGTCGGGATGATCGCGGTATGGGCCCAGCTGATCACCCAGTTCTGAAATTTCCCCGCGAGGGTAGGGGCATGGCTGGCCCCTGGCGACCCTCGAATGCCCGCTGGGGAAAACCGGGACGACCTGCCACCACGCCGCGTTCGGCGTGGACTTGGCGGGGTCCAGGCGCCACGATGGGGCGCGAGTCGGGCCTGACGCTTTCGCGCTCCGGCTTTGGCACTCGCGCCATCCCTGCCTCAAGAGACCCCGTAAGCAGCCATGCCGAATGCCGGATTCGTTCATCTTCACGTCCATTCCGCCTATTCGCTGCTGAAGGGCTCGATCAAGATCGCCAAGCTCGGCGAGCTTGCGAAGGCCGACCGCCAACCGGCGCTGGCGCTGACCGACACCGACAACATGTTCGGGGCGCTGGAATTCTCCGACAAGATGGCCGGCTACGGCATCCAACCGATCGTCGGCTGTGAGGTTGCGGTCGATTTCGGCGACGTCGACCCCAACACGCGAAGCATCCTGGCGACCACCGGACCGACGCGAATCGTGCTGCTGGCGGCACGCGAGCGCGGCTACCAGAACCTGATGCGGCTGAACTCGCGGGCGTTCCTGGAGACGCCGGTGAACCAGACACCGCACATCAAGCTCGACTGGCTCACCGACGCCGCCGAGGATCTGATCGCGCTGACCGGCGGTCCGGACGGGCCGATCGCGCTGGCGCTGCGTGCCGAGCAGGCAGCGCTGGCGACCACCCGTTGCGAACGACTGGCCAGCCTGTTCGGCGACCGCCTCTATGTCGAATTGCAGCGCCATGGCATCGACAAGGAGCGCCGCACCGAGGGCGGGCTGATCGATCTCGCCTATGCGAAGGGCCTGCCGCTGGTGGCGACCAACGAGCCGTATTTCGCCAGCAGCGACGACTACGAATCGCATGACGCACTGCTGTGCATCGCCGGCGGCCATCTGATTGCCGAGACCAACCGCGAGCAATTGACCCCGGATCACCGCTTCAAGACCCGCGCCGAAATGGCGGTGCTGTTCGCCGACATCCCGGAGGCGTTGGCCTCGACGGTCGAGATCGCCGAACGTTGCTCGTTCCGGCCGAAGACCCGCAAGCCGATTCTGCCGTTCTTCACCGTCGGTGCCGCCGCCAGCGCAGATGCCGCCGCCGACGAGGCCGCCGAGCTGAAGCGCCAGGCCGAGGAGGGCCTCGTGAATCGCCTGCGGGTGCACGGTCTCTCGCCGGGCATGACCGAAGAGGACTACAGCAAGCGACTCGCCTTCGAGCTCGACGTCATCACCCGCATGAAATACGCGGGCTACTTCCTGATCGTGTCAGACTTCATCAAATGGGCCAAGGCGCAGGGCATCCCGGTCGGACCGGGCCGCGGCTCCGGCGCGGGCTCGCTGGTCGCCTGGGTGCTGACCATCACCGACCTCGATCCGATGCGGTTCGCGCTGCTGTTCGAGCGCTTCCTCAATCCCGAACGCGTCTCGATGCCGGACTTCGACATCGACTTCTGCCAGGACCGCCGTGGCGAGGTGATCCAGTACGTCCAGGACCGCTATGGCCGCGACCAGGTGGCGCAGATCATTACCTTCGGTACACTGCAGGCGCGCGGCGTGCTGCGCGACGTCGGGCGCGTGTTGCAGATGCCTTACGGGCAGGTCGACAAGCTGACCAAGCTGGTGCCGCAGAATCCCGCGGCTCCCGTGACCTTGGCGCAGGCGATCGAGGGCGAGCCCAAGCTGCAAGCGTTCCGCGACGAGGACCCGGTGGTGGCGCGCGCCTTCGACATCGCGCAGCGCCTCGAAGGTCTCACGCGGCACGCCTCGACCCACGCCGCGGGTATCGTGATCGGCGACCGGCCGCTGAGCGAGCTGGTGCCGATGTATCGCGATCCGAAATCCGACATGCCGGTCACCCAGTTCAACATGAAATGGGTCGAGCCCGCGGGTCTCGTGAAGTTCGACTTCCTTGGCCTCAAGACGCTGACGGTGCTCGACGTCGCGGTGAAGCTGCTCAAGCAGCGCGACGTTGATGTCGACCTCGCCACGCTGCCGATCGACGATGCGGCGAGTTACCAGATGCTGGCGCGGGGCGATGTGGTCGGCGTGTTCCAGGTGGAAAGCCAGGGCATGCGGCGCGCGCTGATCGACATGCGGCCGGACCGCTTCGAGGACATCATCGCGCTGGTGGCGCTGTATCGCCCGGGYCCGATGGCCAACATCCCGACCTATTGCGCGCGCAAGCACGGCGACGAGGARTCGGAATATCTGCATCCGATCCTGGAGCCGATCCTGAAGGAGACGTTCGGCGTCATCATCTATCAGGAACAGGTGATGCAGATCGCGCAGCAGATGGCAGGCTATTCGCTCGGCCAGGCCGACCTGCTGCGCCGCGCGATGGGCAAGAAGATCCGCGCCGAGATGGACAAGCAGCGCGACATCTTCGTCGCCGGCGCGATGAAGAACGGCGTGGCGAAGGGCCAGGCGGAGACGATCTTCGAACTGCTCGCCAAGTTCGCCGACTACGGCTTCAACAAGAGCCACGCGGCGGCCTATGCGCTGGTGTCGTACCACACCGCCTATATGAAGGCGCATTACCCGGTCGAATTCCTCGCGGCGTCGATGACGCTCGAACTCAACAACACCGACAAGTTGTCCGAATTCCGCTCCGAGGCGCAGCGGCTCGGCATCAAGGTCGAGGCGCCCAACATCAATCGTTCCGGCGCCACCTTCGAGGTCAGCGACAACACGATCTACTACGCGCTCGCGGCGCTGAAGGGCGTCGGCATCCAGGCCGTCGAGCAGATCATCGAGGAGCGCAACAAGAAGGGCGCCTTCACCTCGCTGGCCGACTTCGCTGCGCGGGTCAGCCCGCGTGCCGTCAACAAGCGGATCATCGAGAGTCTCGCGGCGGCTGGCGCGTTCGACACGCTCGATCCGAATCGCGCGCGCGTGTTCGCTGGCGCCGATTCGATCCTCGCGGCGTGCCAGCGCAGCCACGAGGCGGCCACGTCAGGCCAGAACGACATGTTCGGCAGCGCGCCGGATGCGCCCAGCATCATGTTGCCGCAGGTCGAGCCGTGGCTGCCCGCGGATCGCCTGCGGCGCGAATATGACGCGATCGGCTTCTTCCTGTCGGGCCATCCGCTCGACGACTACGCCACCGCGCTGAAGCGGCTGCGGGTGCAGTCCTGGGCGGAATTTTCGCGCGCGGTGAAGACCGGCGCGACCGCGGGCAAGGTCGCGGCAACCGTGGTGTCGCGCATGGAGCGGCGCACCAAGACCGGCAACAAGATGGGCATCATGGGCCTGTCCGACCCGACCGGCCATTTCGAGGCCGTATTGTTCTCCGAGGGGCTCGCGCAGTACCGCGACGTGCTCGAGCCGGGCGCCGCCGTGCTGCTGCAACTCGGCGCAGAATTGCAGGGCGAGGACGTGCGGGCGAGGGTGCTGCACGCCGAACCGCTGGATCACGCCGCCGCCAAGACCCAGAAGGGGCTGCGCATCTTCGTGCGCGACACCAAGCCGCTGGAGTCGATCGCCCGCCGGCTCAACATGCCGGATGCCGCACCCGCGCCGGGTGGCGCAAGGCCGCCGGCGGCCAAGCCCGCACCGGCAGCCGCGCCGCCGGCAGGTGCAGCCGACGGCGACGTCTCGCTGGTGATGATGCTCGACCTCGAGACCGAGGTGGAGATGAAGCTGCCCGGCCGCTACAAGGTCTCGCCGCAGATCGCCGGCGCAATCAAGGCGGTCGCGGGCGTGGTCGACGTGCAGACGCTGTAGGCTGCCAGCTCCTTTGCATGGGGTTGTTTTTCGATATTTTGGCCGCGCTCGCCCGCGCTAGCCCTTGGGCCGCCAAACAGGGCCGTTTCGGCTCGATTTGGGCCTATCCGGCCGGCGTAACCGGCCGTATTTCCTTGCTTCTGGCGCAAATCGCGCTATATACCGCGCCATCTCACACGGAAACATGGCTCAAAAGGCCGTCCGGTGGCAGCCGGGCCATAAGGCTCGTCTGCTCACACGTTTCCGGAGGAACCAACCGGAGAATTATCACTATGTCGCTGCCCGATTTTTCTATGCGTCAGTTGCTTGAAGCTGGCGTTCACTTTGGCCACCAGGCCCACCGCTGGAACCCGAAGATGCAGGATTATATCTTCGGCGCCCGCAACAACATTCACATCATCGACCTCGCGCAGACCGTGCCGATGCTGCACCGTGCCCTTCAGGCGGTCAGCGATACCGTCGCCAAGGGCGGCCGCATCCTGTTCGTCGGCACCAAGCGTTCGGCGCAGGACGGCGTTGCCGATGCGGCCAAGCGCTCGGCGCAGTACTTCGTCAATTCGCGCTGGCTCGGCGGCACGCTGACCAACTGGAAGACGATCTCGGCCTCGATCAAGCGCCTGCGTCACCTCGACGACGTGCTGTCGTCCGGCGAAGCCAACTCCTACACCAAGAAGGAGCGGCTGACGCTGCAACGCGAGCGCGACAAGCTCGACCGTTCGCTCGGTGGCATCAAGGACATGGGCGGTCTTCCCGACATGATCTTCGTGATCGACACCAACAAGGAAGACATCGCGATCCAGGAAGCCCAGCGGCTCAACATCCCGGTCGCCGCGATCGTCGACACCAATTCGGACCCGAAGGGCATCACCTATGTGGTGCCGGGCAATGACGACGCCGGCCGCGCGATCTCGCTGTATTGCGACCTCGTCGCGCGCGCCGCCATCGATGGCATCTCCCGCGCCCAGGGTGATTCCGGCATCGATATCGGTGCCTCGGCCGCGCCCGTGCAGGAAGACCTCCCGGCGGCCGCGCCGTCCGGCTTCCAGGGGCTCGCCGGTCCTCGTGGCACCGCCGACAACCTCAAGAAGCTCACCGGCGTGTCCGGTGCGATCGAGAAGAAGCTCAACGACCTCGGCGTCTTCCACTACTGGCAGCTCGCCGAGCTCGACCACGACACCGCGCACAAGATCGGCGAAGAAGTCGGTCTGCCGAGCCGTGCCGACGCCTGGGTCGCCCAGGCCAAGACGCTCGCCGAAGCGGAATAAAAGTTACGCGGCGCGGCCGGGTGTTTCCCGGCCGCCGCTTCTATTCCACGAACAACGATTTCCCTGTCGCCGACGGCGGCGCCATCGGGCGCCGCGCTTTCCGTACAGGCAAGAAGGACATTGAACGATGGCAACGATCTCCGCAGCGATGGTCAAGGAACTCCGCGAGTCGACCGGCGCGGGCATGATGGATTGCAAGGCGGCGCTGACCGAGACCGACGGCGACATGACCGCTGCGCAGGATTGGCTGCGCAAGAAGGGCCTCTCCAAGGCCGCCAAGAAGGCCGGCCGCGTCGCCGCCGAGGGCCTGATCGGCGCGCTGACCTCGGGCACCAAGGGCGTGCTGGTCGAGGTCAATTCCGAGACCGATTTCGTTGCGCGCAACGAGCAGTTCCAGGGCCTGGTCAAGATGATCGCGCAGGTCGCGCTGAAGCATGGCTCCGACGTCGAGGCCATCAAGGCCGCCAAGGTTGGCGACTTCACGGTGGAGCGGGCGATCTCGGACGCGATCGCCACCATCGGCGAGAACATGTCGCTGCGCCGCGCCGCGTCGCTCGAGGTGAGCAAGGGCGTGGTGTCGAGCTACGTCCACAACGCCGTCGTCGAGGGCGCCGGCAAGATCGGCGTAATCGTGGCGCTGGAGTCGGCCGGCAAGACCGACGAACTCGCAGTGCTTGGCCGCCAGCTCGCGATGCACGTTGCCGCCGCGAAGCCGCTGGCGCTCGACCCGGCCGGGCTCGATCCGGAGACCGTCAAGCGCGAGAAGGACGTGCTGGCCGACAAGTACCGCCAGCAGGGCAAGCCGGAGAACGTTATCGAGAAGATCGTCGATTCCGGCCTGAAGACCTACTACAAGGAGGTCTGCCTCCTCGATCAGGCCTTCATCCACGACAGCGGCAAGTCGGTTGCCCAGGCGGTGAAGGAAGCTGAGGGTAGGGTCGGCGGCCCGATCAAGATCGCCGGCTTTGTGAACTATGCTCTCGGTGAGGGAATCGAGAAGCAGGAAAGCGACTTCGCTGCCGAAGTCGCGGCCGCCAGCGGCAAGAAGTAACCGCTGACAGCGGGGCGTCCGGCGTGCGCGCCGGAGGCCTGCCTGCGCGGGATAAGAAAGCGATCGCATCATGGCCGAGCCGATCTATCGTCGCGTGGTGATCAAGCTGTCCGGCGAATATCTGGCCGGCTCTCACGGCTTCGGTATCGATCAGCCGACGGTCGATCGTGTTGCCGACGACCTGATCGCGGCGCGCAAGCTCGGCGTCGAGGTCGCGGTCGTGATCGGCGGCGGCAACATCGTCCGCGGCGTCGAGGTGTCCGCGCGCGGCGTGTCGCGGCCGACCGGCGACACCATGGGCATGCTTGCGACCATGATGAACTGCCTCGCGCTGGAGGCGGCGATCGAGCGCAAGGGGACGCCGGCGCGGACCTTGTCGGCATTCGTGATGCCGGAGATTTCCGAGCTGTTTACCCGTAGTGCGACGCACAAATACCTCGCCGAGGGACGCATCGTCCTGCTCGGCGGCGGAACCGGCAATCCGTTCTTCACCACCGATACCACTGCCGTGCTGCGCGCGGCCGAGATCGGCGCGCAGGCGGTGCTGAAAGCCACCAATGTCGACGGCGTCTACAGCGCCGATCCGAAGAAGGACCCCAAAGCCAAGCGCTTCGACCGACTGACCCATTCGCAGGCGATCGAGGGCGGCTACAAGGTCATGGACGCGACCGCTTTCGCGCTTGCTCGCGAGACGTCGCTGCCTATCATCGTGTTCTCGATCGCGGAGCCCGGTTCGATCGGTGCGATTCTGCGCGGATCCGGACACGGCACGGTCGTCGCCGGCTGATTGCTGCGCCTCCGGATCCAGACTTTGGACCCGAGGGCGTCGGCAGCCGGTTTCTAATGAAAGGGAGAACGTCATGGCCGCACCTGGTTTTGACATCAACGACGTGAAGCGCCGCATGCAGGGCGCCACACAATCGCTCAAGCACGAGCTCGGCGGTCTGCGKACCGGCCGYGCCGCGGCSTCCATGCTGGAGCCGGTCCAGGTYGAGGCCTACGGCTCKCATATGCCGCTCAACCAGGTTGCGACCATCAGCGTGCCCGAGCCGCGCCTGCTCTCGGTGCAGGTCTGGGACAAGACGATGGTGAAGGCGGTCGAAAAGGCGATCGTCGATTCCAACCTCGGCCTGTCGCCGGCGACCGAAGGYCAGGTGCTGCGCYTGCGGATTCCSGAGCTCAACGAGGAGCGCCGCAAGGAGCTCGTCAAGGTCGCGCAYAAATAYGCGGAAGCGGCSAARGTCGCGGTCCGCCACGTGCGCCGSGAYGGCCTCGACGTMATCAAGAAGCTCGAGAAGAATCACGAGATCTCCGAGGACGATCAGGAGCGCCTGTCSAACGAGGTGCAGAAGGCSACCGACGGCATGATCGYCGAARTCGAYCAGCTGCTKGCCGCCAAGGAAAAGGAAATCCTGACGGTYTGAGAMGSACCCGGGAACAGCCGATGTCGAACGCCGCCGCCCCAGCAACTGACGGACCGGATCGCTCCGGCAGTCCGTTGCATGTGGCGATCATCATGGACGGCAACGGGCGCTGGGCCGCTTCGCGCGGCCTGCCGCGCGTCGAGGGCCATCGCCGCGGCGTCGAGGCGCTGCGTCGCGTGGTGCGTGCTGCCCATGAGCTCGGCATCGTCTATCTCACGATCTTTTCCTTCAGCTCGGAAAACTGGTCGCGGCCCGCCAGCGAGATCGGCGACCTGTTCGGCCTGCTGCGCCGTTTCATCCGCAATGATCTGGCGACGCTGCATCGTGACGGGGTGCGGGTGCGCGTGATCGGCGCGCGCGACGGGCTCGATCCCGATATCTGCGCGCTGCTCAACGAGGCCGAGGAGCTGACCAAAGATAACGTCAAGCTCAACCTCGTGGTCGCCTTCAATTACGGTTCGCGGGCGGAGATCGCCGCGGCGGCGCGGCGGCTCGCGCGCGAGGTCGCCGACGGCAAGCGCGACGCCAACTCGATCGATGCCGACACGCTCGGCCAATATCTCGACGCGCCCGACATTCCGGATCCGGATCTGATCATCCGCACCAGCGGCGARCAGCGTCTGTCGAACTTCCTGATGTGGCAGGCCGCCTATAGCGAGCTCGTGTTCGTGCCGATTCACTGGCCAGATTTCGACAAGGCGGCGCTCGAAGGTGCGATCGCGGAATACGGCAAGCGCGAGCGTCGGTTCGGCGGGCTCGCCGCGAAAACCGGCTCGTGAGCGAGGGCGAAGCCGCGCCGGCGGCAGCAAACGATAAGCCACCGGCGGCAAGCGAGCAGGGGTCGCGCAACCTGGTGATGCGCGTGGCTGCGGCGCTGGTGCTGGCGCCGGTCGCGATCGCTCTGGCTTACATCGGCGGCATTGCCTGGGCGCTGTTGGTGACGCTGGTGGCGATCGGCTTGTTCGCGGAATGGCTTGCTGTCACCGGGCTCGGACGCGAACTGCGTGTCATGGTGCCCGGCGTGGTCGCATTGCTGCTCGCCGGACTTTGCCTGATGGCGGGCCGTATCGATGCGGCCCTGGTGGTGCTCGCCATCGGCGCGGTCGGCGTGGTGCTGACGGCAGGCGCGCGGCGCAACTGGGCGATAGCTGGATTGCTCTATGCGGCAGGCGCCGAGATTGCATCGGTGCTGCTGCGGCTCGATACGGCGAAGGGCTTTGCCGCGCTGATGTTCGTGCTGCTGATCGTGTGGGTCACCGATATCGGCGGCTATTTCGCGGGCCGCAGCATCGGCGGGCCGAAGCTTTGGGTGCGGGTCAGCCCCAAGAAGACATGGGCGGGCGCGATCGGCGGCTTCGCGGCGAGCCTGCTTGTCGCGGCCGGCTTTGCCGCATTCGAGATCGGCACCACGGGGCCGCTGCTGCTGCTCGGCGCAGTGTTGTCGGTGGTCTCGCAACTCGGTGACCTGTTCGAATCCGCCGTCAAGCGCCGGTTCGGCGTGAAGGATTCGAGCCACATCATTCCCGGCCATGGCGGCCTGCTGGACCGCCTGGACGGATTTGTCGCAGCCGTCATTGTGGCGGCGATTTTCGGCTTTCTCCGCGGTGGCGCCGATGGCGTTGGGCGCGGTCTTATGGTTTGGTGATGAGATGAGCGCAGTTCCATTGCGTAATAACAAGGCCGCGGTGGCGTCAGCCGCGCGGACCGTGACCGTCCTCGGTGCCACCGGCTCGATCGGCGACAGCACGATGGATCTGCTGCGTGGCGCGCGCGACCGCTACCAGGTCGAGGCGCTGACCGCGAACAGCAATGTCGAGGCAGTGGCCAAGCTTGCCAAGGAGTTCGGCGCGCGGTTCGCCGCCATTGCCGATGCCAGCAAACTTTCCGAGCTGAAGGACGCACTGGCTGGAACCCGGATCGAGTGCGGGGCCGGGGAGAGCGCCATCATCGAGGCGGCCGCACGTCCGGCCGATTGGGTCATGGCGGCGGTCAGCGGGGCGGCCGGGCTGAAGCCTGCGCTTGCCGCGGTCGATCGCGGCGCCACGGTGGCGCTCGCCAACAAGGAGTGCCTGGTCTGCGCCGGCGACATCTTCATGGAGCGGGCCAAGAAGGCAGGTGCCTGCATCCTGCCGGCGGATTCCGAGCACAATGCGCTGTTTCAGGCGCTGGGTTCGGGCAATCGGGAAGAGCTGGTGCGGGTGATCATCACCGCGTCCGGCGGACCGTTCCGCACCTGGGCGCCCGCCGACATCGAGCAGGCCACGCTGGAACAGGCGCTGAAGCATCCGAACTGGAGCATGGGCCAGAAGATCACCATCGATTCCGCATCGATGATGAACAAGGGCCTCGAGGTGATCGAGGCGTCCTATCTGTTCGCGCTGGCGCCCGACGAGATCGACGTGCTGGTGCATCCGCAGTCGATCATCCACGGCATGGTCGAGTTCTCCGACCGCTCGGTGATGGCCCAGCTCGGCACCCCGGACATGCGGATTCCAATCGCGCATTGCCTGGGCTGGCCCGAGCGTATCGTCGGCCCGTCAGCCAAGCTCGATCTTGCCAAGATCGGGCAGCTCACCTTCGAGGTCCCGGACTTCCAGCGCTTTCCGGGCCTGCGGCTCGCTTACGAGGCGTTGCGGCTCGGGCACGGCGCGACCACGGTTTACAATGCCGCGAACGAGATCGCGGTCGCAGCGTTCATCGCCGGCAAGATCAAGTTCGGCGCGATCGCGCGGCTGGTCGAGGCGACGATGAATGATTGGATCAGGTCGGGGAATCAGCCACCACTGCATTCGGCGGATGACGCGATTTCCGTTGACCATATCTCGCGAAATAAAGCTGCCGCCCTATTGCCTCAAATTGCCTTAAAGGCATCCTAGAGGGTTGGGGACGGAGCCTTTGGCTCTTGTCGAGGGGAAATCGGATGCCCGAGTTTTTTCTTCATAGTATCAATGCGTTGAGCCATGGGCTCCTCGGTTATATCGTTCCGTTTCTATTCGTCCTGACAATCGTTGTTTTCTTTCACGAGCTCGGCCACTTTCTGGTCGCGCGCTGGGCTGGCGTGAAGGTGCTGACATTCTCGCTCGGCTTCGGGCCGGAGCTCGCCGGCTTCAACGACCGGCATGGCACGCGCTGGAAGATCTCGGCCATCCCGCTTGGTGGCTACGTCAAGTTCTTCGGCGACGACAGCGAGGCATCGACGCCGTCGACCCAGACGCTGTCCACCATGACGGCGGAAGAGCGCGAGGGCAGCTTCCATCATAAGTCGGTTGGCAAGCGCACCGCCATCGTGGCCGCTGGCCCGATCGCGAACTTCATCCTCGGCGCGCTGATTTTCGCGGCGATGGCGCTGTATTACGGCAAACCGAGCACGATTGCCCGGGTCGACGGTCTGGTGGTCGAAGGTGTTGCCGCCAATGCCGGTTTCAAGGTCGGCGATGTCGTCACGGAGATCGACGGCAGTGCGATCCAGAGCTTTGCCGACATGCAGCGGATCGTAGCATCGAGCGCCGGTTCAGAGCTTGGGTTCAAGGTGAAGCGGGATGGCGCGATTGTCGCGCTCAAGGCGACGCCGGCGCTCAGGGAGGTCAAGGATCCGTTCGGCAACGCGCACAAGATCGGCGTGCTCGGGATCGAGCATAAGGCTCAGGTCGGTGAGGCGACCAGCGCGCCGGTCGGCGTCCTGGAAGCCCTGAAGATCGGGGTCGAGCAGGTCTGGTACATCATTTCCAGCACGTTCAAGTTCCTGGGGTCGTTGTTCGTCGGAACCGGTAATCCGGGAGAGGTGAGCGGCGTCATTGGAATCGCGAAGCTGTCCGGGCAGGCCGCGAGCGCGGGTTTTCAGTTCGTTGTCAATCTGTGTGCCATCCTGTCGGTCTCGATCGGGCTGCTGAACCTGTTCCCGATCCCGCTTTTGGACGGCGGCCACCTGCTGTTTTACAGCGCCGAAGCGCTGCGCGGCCGTCCGCTCTCGGAGCGGACGCAGGAAGTGGGTTTCCGAATCGGACTGGGTTTGGTTCTGATGCTGATGGTGTTCGCGACGTATAACGACATCCTTAGAATCGCTGGGTCCTGAATCAGGGCTTTTCTGTGGCGTTGCCAATGGGCAACGTCTTGGAACGAAAATGGAAATGTTCAGCTCTAGTAAGTTTGCCGCCTTGGCAAATTTGGTTACAAGCTGAGCGGTAGGTTGGGAATCTGTCGGGGCGTTGGGGAACGATCCGGCATCGGTAAGATAAGGGCGCGTCGCGCATGATGTTTGGAATGCGAGTGAGGGGGGGCTTGTTCGCCGCCTTGGTCATGTTCGCCGTGCCGGTGGTCGCCACCTTGGCGACCGTAACTGTGTCTGCGCCTGCGTTTGCGCAGTCGGTYGAYTCGATCRCGGTGGAGGGGAACCGCCGCGTCGAGCTSGAAACCATCCGTTCCTATTTCCATGGCGGGCCGGGCGGWCGGCTGGGCCAGGCCCAGATCGAYGACGGTCTGAAGGCGCTGATCGAGACCGGCCTGTTYCAGGACGTCCACATTGATCARCGGGGCGGRCGCCTTGTCGTGGTCGTGGTCGAGAACCCGGTGATCGGTCGCGTCGCCTTCGAGGGCAACAAGAAGATCAAGGACGAGCAGCTCACCGCCGAAGTGCAGTCCAAGCCGCGCGGCACGTTCTCGCGCCCGATGGTGCAGTCGGACGCCCTGCGGATCGCCGAAATCTACCGCCGTTCCGGCCGTTATGACGTGCGGGTCAATCCGCAGGTCATCGAGCAGCCGAACAACCGCGTCGACCTGGTCTTCGAGATCAATGAAGGCGTGAAGACCGGTGTCCGGTCGATCGAATTCATCGGCAACAACGCCTATTCGGCATCCCGCCTGCGCGACGTCATCAAGACCCGCGAATCGAACCTGCTGAGCTTCCTCGGCGGCAACGACGTCTACGATCCTGACCGGGTCGAGGCCGACCGCGACCTGCTGCGCCGCTTCTACCTGAAGAACGGCTATGCCGACGTTCAGGTGGTGGCCGCGCTGACCGAATACGATCCCGACAAGAAGGGCTTCCTGGTTACCTTCAAGATCGAGGAGGGCCAGCAGTACCGCGTCGCCGCCGTCAACTTCTCGTCGTCGATCGCGACGCTCAATCCCGATGCGCTGCGCTCGTATTCGCGCGTCAATGTCGGCTCGCTCTACAACGCCGAGGCGCTGGAGAAGTCCGTCGAGGAGATGCAGATCGAGGCGTCTCGCCGCGGCTACGCCTTCGCGGTGGTCCGGCCGCGTGGCGACCGCAACTTCGACAACCACACGGTGTCAATCACCTTCGCGATCGACGAAGGCCCGCGCACCTATATCGAGCGCATCAACATCCGCGGCAACAGCCGCACCCGCGACTACGTGATCCGCCGCGAATTCGATATCTCGGAAGGCGACGCCTACAACCGTGCGCTGGTCGACCGCGCCGAGCGCCGGCTGAAGAACCTCGACTTCTTCAAGACGGTGAAGATCACCACCGAGCCAGGCTCCTCCAGCGATCGCGTCATCCTGATCGTCGATCTCGAGGAAAAGTCGACCGGCGACTTCTCGGTGTCGGGCGGCTATTCGACCACCGACGGCGCGCTGGCCGAAGTCAGCGTCTCCGAGCGCAATTTGCTCGGTCGTGGCCTGTTCGCGAAGGCGTCGGTGACCTACGGCCAGTACGCCCGCGGCTACTCGCTGTCGTTCGTCGAACCCTATCTGCTCGACTACCGCGTCGCGCTCGGCCTCGATCTCTATCAGCGCCAGCAACTGTCCAACAGCTACATCGCCTACGGCACCAAGACGCTGGGCTTCAGCCCGCGGCTCGGCTTCAGCCTGCGCGAAGATCTGTCGCTGCAACTGCGCTACTCGATCTATCAGCAGGAAATCACCCTGCCGTCGACGCTGAACAACTGTAACAACGTGCCGACGCTGCCGGATGGAACGCCGAATCCGGCGTTCAATCCGAGCCCGGCCTATGCAAACCTGAACGGCATCAGCCTAGTGTCGACCAATGGTCTCGGTTGCTTCTATGACGGCGAAGCCTCGCTGCCGGTCCGCAAGGAACTGGCGGGCGGCAAGACCCTGACGTCGGCGCTGGGCTATACGCTCAACTACAACACGCTCGACAACAACAAGAACCCGACCGACGGTCTGATCGTCGACTTCAAGCAGGATTTCGCCGGCGTCGGTGGCGACGTCAGCTACATCAAGAGCGCGATCGACGCGAAGTACTACACCCCGCTGGTTTCGGACATCGTCGGCGTGATTCACGCCCAGGGCGGTATCCTGAACAAGCTCGGCAGCCAGGATCTGCGCATGCTGGATCACTTCCAGATGGGCCCGAACCTGGTCCGCGGCTTCGCGCCGAACGGTATCGGTCCGCGTGACATCAATCCCTACGGCACCATGGACGCCATCGGCGGCACCAAGTATTGGGGCGTGTCGGCGGAATTGCAGATGCCGTTCTGGTTCCTGCCGAAGGAAGTCGGACTCAAGGGCGCGGTCTATGCCGACGCCGGCGGCCTGTACGACTACCAGGGCCCGACCTCGTGGGCGGCGACYGGCGAAGTCAACCAGCCCGGRTGTATCAAGCCGACGAACAATCCGCCGTCGCCGGGCACCTGCCTTGGCCTGAGCTACGACGACAGCAAGRTTGTCCGTACYTCGGTCGGTGTCGGTCTGATCTGGCAGTCGCCGTTTGGTCCGCTGCGCTTCGACTATGCGATCCCGCTGACCAAGGGCGCGTATGACCGCGTGCAAGAATTCCGGTTTGGCGGCGGTACGACTTTCTAAGTCCGCTAGCCGACCGGACTGCGACGGATGGAATGGCGCAGCCGATCTTCTTCAAGAGTCCTCCTTCGTCAACGCTGGCTGAAATCGCCGCGCTGACGAAGGCGCAACTGGTCGACCCCGAGAGGGGGGCGCTTCAGATCAGGGGGCTGGCCTCGCTCGACGAGGCCGGTCCGATGCATCTCGCCTTCTTCGATAATCTCAAATATGCCGACCAGCTCGCGGCCACCAAGGCCGGCGCCTGTCTGGTCAGCCCGCGCTTCGAGGCGCAGGTGCCCAAGGGCACCGCCGTGCTGCGGGCCGCGAAACCGTTCCAGGTGTTCGTCGAACTCGCCCGCCAATGGCACGCCGACGCGCTGCGGCCGCAATCCTGGTTCGGAACCGAAGGCATCGCGCCGTCGGCGATCATCGATCCCACCGCGCGCCTCGAGGACGGCGTCATCGTCGATCCGCTGGTCGTGATCGGCCCGCGGGTCGAGATCGGCTCGGGCACCATCATCGGGGCCGGCGCGGTGATCGGGGCCGACGTCAAGATCGGCCGCGACTGCAATGTCGGCGCCAAGACCACCATTCAGTTCGCGCTGATCGGCAACAACGTGCTGATCCACCCCGGCTGCAATATCGGCCAGGACGGCTACGGCTTCATCTTCTTYGGCCCGGCSGGRCATGTGAAGGTGCCGCAGACCGGCCGCGTGGTGATCCAGAACMATGTCGAGGTCGGCGCCGSMTCGACCATCGACCGCGGTTCCCTGCGCGACACCGTGATCGGCGAGGGCACCAAAGTCGACAACCAGGTCCAGATTGGCCACAATGTGATCATYGGCAGGCACTGCCTGCTCGCGGCCCAGATCGGGCTCGCAGGCAGCCTGACGATCGGCGACAATGTCGCGCTYGGCGCCAAGGTGGGCATCAACAACCACCTCAAGATCGGYGACGGTGCCCAGGTGACGGCGATGAGCGCGGTSAAGGACGACATCCCGGCCAAYGGCCGTTGGGGCGGGCATTTTGCCAAGCCGACCAAGCAATGGTTCAGGGAAATYATCGCTGTCGAGCRCCTGGTGCGCGACAACGAAACAAAAGGCGAGGGYAAGGAGTGATGGAGGAGGCACCGGTCAGGTTCGAGCTSGTGGATATCAACGATATCCTGAAGACGCTCCCGCATCGCTTTCCGATGTTGCTGATCGATCGGGTCGTCAAGATCCGCACSGACTATAGCGGCATCGGCATCAAGAACGTCACCTTCAACGAGCCGCCGTTCCAGGGGCACTTYCCGGATCGGCCGGTCTATCCCGGCGTGATGATGATCGAGGCGATGGCGCAGACCGCCGGYGTGATCGGCATCAAGTCGGTCGACGGCACCGAGAAGCCGCGCGCGGTCTATTTCCTCACCATCGACAAGTGCAAGTTCAGGAAGCCGGTGATGCCCGGCGACACCATCGAATACCACATGCGCTCGCTCGGCCGCCGCAAGACCATGTGGTGGTTTCACGGCGACGCCAAGGTCAACGGCCAGGTCGTCGCCGAAGCCGATGTCGGGGCGATGCTGACCGATTAGAGCGTTTTCGACGCGCCGAGGTCACGACGTCCTGCACGCGTACCGGCCGTCGGCGCCCGCGATCCGCAGCACGCGGTTGAGATAGATGCCGATCGACGGTGCGCTCATCAGCGCGTCGAAGGTTGCGGCGGGCACGCCGCAATAGCGCTGGTAACTGCCCCTGACCGCGACCAGCAGCGCACGATCCGCCGTGCTGTAGCAGACCCGTTGCACGATCGTGCTGCGGTTGATGTCGCGGCATTCGAAGCTCGCGAGATCGACCGGCGCGCCGCGGCCGAGATCGATCGTCTCCGGGACGACCGGCGCGGAGAACAGGCTGAGGATGAGTGCGGCGGCCCGGACCATGGATCGGTTGCGACCTTCTCGTTTGCAACAGGCGGTCATGATACGTCACTGGACAGGGCAGGCAAAGTCGCGCTAACGACCGCCGAACCCGACAGCATAGCGCTTTGGCGCCACTCACGAATTCCGGACCGTACCTGCATGAGCATGATCGACCCCACTGCGCGGATTGCCGACGGCGCTGTGATCGGGGCMGGCACCGARATCGGTCCGTACTGCATCATCGGCCCCGACGTCGTGCTCGGCGARAACTGCAARCTGRTCGCCCAYGTCACGATCAGCGGGCACACCAGGATCGGCGCCGGTTGCGTCATCTCGCCGTTTGCCGCGCTCGGCGGGCCGCCGCAGGATCTCAGCTATCGCGGCGAGCCGACCCGCCTTGAGGTCGGCGAAGCCTGCACGATCCGCGAGGGCGTGACGATGAACGTCGGCACGGTCAAGGGCGGTGGGCTCACCCGCGTCGGCGACCGCGGCTTCTTCATGAACAACAGCCATGTCGGCCATGACTGCATGGTCGGCAACAACGCGATCTTCGCGACCTCGGCGACGCTGGGCGGCCACTGCGAGATCGGCGACTTCGTCTACATCGGCGGCCTCTCGGCGGTGCACCAGTTCACCCGCGTCGGCTCACAGGTGATGATCGGCGGCGTCTGCGGCGTGCGCGGCGACATCATTCCGTTCGGACTTGCGAATGGCCAGTACGCGGTGCTCGAAGGCCTCAACATCATCGGCATGCGGCGGCGCCAGTTCACCAAGGCGCGGCTCGCAACCGTGCGTGCGTTCTATCAGAAGCTGTTCCACGGCCCCGGTATCTTCGCGGAGCGGCTCGCCGCGGTGCAGCCGCTGGCCGGCGAAGATCCCGCGATCGCGGAGATCCTCACCTTCATCGCGGGCGGCAAGCTGCGACCGCTCTGCCTTCCCGCCGACAGCAACTGAGCAGGGGATGGCCGCCAGCATGACGTCAGCGGCTCCCTCGCTTTCCTCGCCGGTTGGCGTGATCGCCGGCGGCGGCGCCATGCCGTTCGCGGTCGCCGAGCAGCTCGCCGCGCGCGGTATCACGCCGGTGCTGTTCGCGCTGCGTGGTGCCTGCGATCCGGCGCGCGCGCAGCGGTTTCGCCACCGCTGGATCTCGGTCGGCCAGCTCGGGCGTGCGACCCGGCTGTTCCGGGATGAAGGCTGCCGCGATCTGATTTTCATCGGGACCCTGGTGCGTCCCGCATTGTCGGAGATCCGGCTCGACTGGGGCACGCTGCGCCTGCTTGGCCATGTCGTGCGCGCGTTTCGCGGCGGCGACGATCATCTGCTGTCGAGCGTCGGCCGCATCCTCGAGCAGCAGGGATTCCGCATGGTCGGGATCAAGGACGTTGCGCCCGATCTCCTGATGCCGGAGGGCGCGGTGACGCGCACGACGCCGGACAGCACCGCGCTCGCCGACATCGCGCGCGGCCGCGGCGTGCTCGATGCGCTCGGTCCGTTCGACATCGGCCAGGCCGCGGTGGTGATCGACGGTCACGTGGTCGCGGTCGAGGACATCGAAGGCACCGACGGGCTCCTGGCGCGCGTGGCGCGGTTGCGCGCCGAGGGCCGAATCCGCGCCAAGGCCGGTCGCGGCGTGCTGGTGAAGGCGCCGAAGAGCAAGCAGGACCTGCGCTTCGATCTGCCGACGATCGGGCCGCGGACGGTCGAGGGCGCCGCGGCGGCGGGCATCGCCGGCATTGCCGTGATCGCCGGCAACACGCTTGCAGCCGAGCCGCAGGCGCTGATCGAGACTGCCGACGCCAAAGGGCTGTTCGTCATCGGACTGGCCGGCTGATGCAAGCGCAAAGCCTCAGCATCGGCCGCAAGATATTCCTGATCGCGACGGAAGAATCCGGCGACCGCCTTGGTGCGGCGCTGATGCAGGTGCTGCGCGAACGGCTTGGCGATGCCGTGCGATTCTCCGGTGTCGGCGGCCGGGCGATGACCGCCGAGGGCATCGTCCCGCTATTCCCGATCGAAGAGCTCTCGATCATGGGCTTCGCCGCCGTCGTGAAGCAATTGCCGAAGATCCTGCGGTTGATCAGCCGCACCGCCGACGCGGTGCTGGCCGACGCGCCGGATATGCTGGTCATCATCGACAGCCCGGACTTCACCCATCGCGTCGCCCGCCGTGTTCGCGCGCGCAATCCGGATATCCCGATCATCGACTACGTCTCGCCGTCGGTCTGGGCCTGGCGGCCAGGCAGGGCACGTGCGATGCGCGGTTACGTCGATCACGTGCTGGCGCTGCTGCCGTTCGAACCGGAGGAGTACCGCAAGCTGCACGGACCGCCTTGCAGTTACGTCGGTCATCCCCTGACCGAACAGCTCGCCTCGCTGCGGCCTAACGAGGACGAGCACAGGCGGCGTGATGCGCAGCCGCCGGTCCTGCTGGTCTTGCCTGGAAGCCGGCGCAGCGAGATCAGGCATCATCTGGCGCTGTTCGGCGCGGCGCTCGGGCAGCTCAACCAACAGGTCCCTTTCGAGCTCGTGCTTCCGACCATGCCGCATCTCGAGGCGATGGTGCGCGAAGGCGTCGCGTCGTGGCCGGTGGTGCCACGGCTCGCGGTCGGCGAGACCGAGAAGCGCGCCGCGTTCCGCGTGGCGCGCGCGGCGCTGGCAAAGTCGGGCACGGTGACGCTCGAGCTCGCGCTGTCGGGCATTCCGATGGTGACGGCCTATCGCGTCGGCGCTGCCGAGGCGTTCATCCTGCGCCGGGCCATCCGGGTGTCGTCGGTGATCCTCGCCAATCTCGTGATCGGCAGCGACATCATTCCCGAGTTCCTGCAAGAGGACTGCACGCCGGACAAGCTGGCCCAGGCGTTGGGCGAGGTGCTGGCGGATTCGCCCGAGCGGCTGCGGCAACTGGTGGCGTTCGCGACGATGGACGGGAAGATGTCGACCGGCGACCAGCCGCCAAGCGTCCGCGCCGCCGACATCGTGCTGGCTGAAATGGACCGGCGTTCGACCTAGCTACGGTTCATCATATTGGTCGCGGCGACATCCGGCCGCACAGGTTCCACTTGCCTCCAATAATTAGGCCGTACTAATATTAGTAATTGCTAATATTAGTACGGAGCTGCCCATGAGAATCGATCCTGTCGCTTATGTCGGCGCCGTCATTCGTGAGGTCACCGTCAGGGAACGCGATGGCAAGCCGGCGCGGGCGGTGATTGCGACGCGCAGCTACGACACCGACATCACCGATCTCTGGGACGCGCTGACCAATCCCGAGCGCATTCCGCGCTGGTTCCTGCCAATCTCAGGCGATCTGAAACTCGGCGGCCGTTACCAGTTCGAGGGACAGGCCGGCGGCCAGATCACGGCCTGCGAGCCGCCGCGTCGGCTTGCGGTGACCTGGGAGTTTGCGGACACGGTCAGTTGGGTGACCGTGACGTTGGCTGATGACGGCGCCAGGGGAACACGCCTGGAACTCGAGCATCTCTCGCTCATCGAAGGTGATTTCTGGGATCGCTACGGGCCTGGCGCGGTTGGCGTCGGCTGGGACCTCGCTCTGGTGGGGCTCGCCCTCTACTTCGCCACGCCGCCGGGACAGCCATTCGACCGCGCGGCCGCCGCGGCGTGGCCTGCGTCGGACGGCGGCAAGGATTTCATCCGCCGCAGCAGCGAGGACTGGTGTCGCGCTTCGATCAAGGCCGGCACCGACGAGGCGGCCGCGCGCAGGGCGCAAGCCAACACGACAGCGTTCTATCTGGGTGAACCCGAGCCGGGCAGCGGAGGCTAGCGCGTCGTGCACGCCTTCGACATCCTCGGCGATCCCGTCCGCCGGCGTATCCTGGAGTTGCTGGCGACCGGCGAGCACAGTTCGGGCGAAGTCGTCGCGGTCGTGCAGCGCGAGTTCGGCATCACCCAATCGGCGGTGTCGCAGCAGCTGAGGATCCTGCGCGACGCCGGTTTCGCGACGGTGCGTGCCGACGGCACGCGCCGCATCTATGCCGTCGAGCCGCGGCGGCTGCGCGAGGTCGATGATTGGCTCGACCGGTTCAGGGCGTTGTGGCTGCCACGCCTCGACGCGCTCGCCACCGAAGTCGCCCGAGGCAAAAGAAAACGGCGCCAGAAGGAATGATGGCGCCGTTTTGAACGTGTTAGCGACGATGCTTACTTGCGCTTGTCGATCGGCACATAGTCGCGCCGCGCGACGCCGGTGTAGAGCTGACGCGGACGGCCGATCTTCTGCTGCGGATCCTCGATCATCTCGCTCCACTGGCTGATCCAGCCGACGGTGCGGGCAACCGCGAACAGCACGGTGAACATCGACACCGGGAGGCCCATCGCCTTCAGCGTGATGCCCGAATAGAAGTCGACGTTCGGGTAGAGCTTGCGATCGATGAAGTAGGGATCGCTCAGCGCGATCTTCTCGAGCTCGAGCGCGACCTTGAGCATCGGATCGTCGCCGTGGCCGGTCTCCTTGAGCACCGCGTGACACATCTTCTGCATGATCTTGGCGCGCGGATCATAGTTCTTGTAGACGCGGTGGCCGAAGCCCATCAGGCGGACTTCGCTGTTCTTGTCCTTCACCTTGGCGATGAAGTCCGGAATGTTTTCCACCTTGCCGATACCGTAGAGCATGTTGAGCGCGGCTTCGTTGGCGCCGCCATGCGCCGGACCCCACAGGCAGGCGATGCCGGCCGCGATGCAGGCGAACGGGTTGGCGCCCGAGGAGCCGGCGATGCGCACGGTCGAGGTCGAGGCGTTCTGCTCGTGGTCGGCGTGCAGGATCAGGATCTTGTCCAGCGCGTCAGCGAGCACCGGATTGATCTTGTACTCCTCGCAGGGCACCGCGAAGCACATGTTGAGGAAGTTCTCGGCGAACGACAGCGAGTTCTTCGGATACACGAAGGGCTGGCCGACCGTGTACTTGTAGGCCATCGCCGCCAGCGTCGGGATCTTCGCGATCATGCGGATCGAGGCGATCTCGCGCTGCTTCGCGTCGTTGATGTCAGTGGAGTCGTGATAGAACGCAGCCAGCGCGCCGACGGCAGCGACCATGATCGCCATCGGATGGGCGTCGCGGCGGAAGCCCTGGAAGAAGCGGGCCATCTGCTCATGCACCATGGTGTGGTGCGTGACGGTGTAGTCGAACTCTTTCTTCTGCGCCGGGGTCGGCAACTCCCCGTAGAGCAGCAGGTAGCAGGTCTCAAGGAAGTCGCCGTGCTCGGCGAGTTGCTCGATCGGGTAGCCGCGGTATTCGAGGATACCGGCGTCGCCGTCGATATAGGTGATCTTCGACTGGCAGCTGCCGGTCGAGGTGAAGCCGGGGTCGTAGGTGAACACCCCGGCCTGGCCGTAGAGCTTGGCGATGTCGATGACATCAGGCCCAACCGTGCCGCTCAGGATCGGGAAATCATAGTTCTTGTTGCCGATGGTAAGTGTGGCTGTCTTGCTGGATTTTGCGTCCATCGYGATATCCCCGATGAATTCGTTGCGAAAACCGACCATGCCCAGTCGCTAAAYWGCGGCCCATGGCCGGGCGGAACGGCTTGTKGAGAAAGCGTCCGGGGATGGGTAGCTCATTGCAATGTGCGCTGCAAGATGGACCCTGGAGGGGGTCCATGCAGGATYACGCCGCCTGATCGSCGAGACGGGCRAGRCACTCCTGGCGTCCCAGSACSGCCAGCACGTCGAAGATGCCCGGCGACGTYGTACGTCCGGTCAGCGCCACCCGCAGCGGCTGGGCCACGGCGCCGAGTTTCAGATTGTTCTGCTCGGCGAAATTCCGCATCRCGGTCTCGGTGGTTTCSGCGGTCCAGTCGTTGACGGCTTCCAGCGCGGYGCGCAGSCGGCCGATCARTGYGCGCGTTTCCGGCGTCAGKAGCGCCACAGCTTTCGGATCGAGCTCRAGCGGCCGATCGGCGAAAATGAAGTAGGCRCCCGAGATCAGYTCGAGCAGCGTCTTGGCGCGCTCCTTCAGGCTCGGCATCGCCCGCAGCAATTGCGCRCGGGTGGTGTCGTTGAGCTTGGCCTTCAGCGCGGCGCCYTCSGGSACRTAATCCAGYACGCTCTCGAACTGGGTCACRAGGGATTGATCGTCGCTCTGSCGGATATAGTGRCCGTTGAGRTTYTCSAGCTTGGCGAARTCGAACCGCGCCGCRGAGCGGCCGATRCCCGGGAGGTCGAAYGCGTCGATCATYTCCTGGGTCGAGAAGATCTCCTGGTCGCCATGGCTCCAGCCGAGCCGGACSAGGTARTTRCGCAAGGCGGCCGGCAGATAGCCGAGCGCGCGATAGGCATCGACGCCRAGCGCRCCATGGCGCTTCGACAGCTTCGAGCCGTCKGGACCGTGGATCAGCGGAATGTGGGACATGCTCGGCAGCTCCCACTCCARCGCGTCGTAGATCTGCTTCTGGCGYGCCGCGTTGATCARRTGGTCGTCGCCRCGGATGATGTGGGTGACGCCCATRTCGTGGTCGTCGACYACGACSGCGAGCATGTAGGTCGGGGTGCCGTCGCCGCGCAGCAGKACGAGGTCGTCGAGGTTCTCGTTTTGCCAGACCACGCGGCCCTGGACCTGGTCCTCGATCACGGTCTCGCCGGTCTGCGGCGCCTTGAGGCGGATGGTCGGTTTGATGCCATCAGGGGCGGTCGCGGGGTCGCGGTCGCGCCACATGCCGTCATAGAGCCGGGTCCGGCCCTCGGTGCGCGCCTTCTCGCGCATCGCCGTCAGCTCCTCAGGCGTCGCATAGCAGTGGTAAGCCCGGCCAGCGGCAAGCAGGCCCTCGGCGACCTCGCGATGGCGGGCGGCACGGCTGAACTGGTAGATGACGTCGCCGTCCCAATCGAGCTCCAGCCACTTCAGGCCGTCCAGGATGGCGTCGATCGCCTCCTTGGTTGAACGCTGGCGGTCGGTGTCCTCGATCCGGAGCAGCATCTTGCCGCCGAGCTTTTTGGCGTAGAGCCAGTTGAACAGTGCGGTGCGGGCACCCCCGATATGGAGGAAGCCGGTCGGCGAGGGGGCGAAGCGGGTAACGACGGAATCGGTCATGTTGCTGCAAGACGTATGTGTGAACGGCGGTGGTGTATAGCAGGAACCGAACATAACTAAAGGCTTGGGCGGGCATTTGAGCGGGCAAACCGGGCTTGGCCCGACGGCCCGAATTTGGCAGAAGATCAGCCAGACTCCTCCAGGGAACCATTTGATGACGACTGACACGACGGCAGAGGTAGGGCGCGACTTCATCCGCGACATCGTCCAGGCCGATCTCTCCTCCCACAAGCACAGCCGGATCGTGACCCGCTTCCCGCCGGAGCCGAACGGCTACCTGCATATCGGCCACGCCAAGTCGATTGCCCTGAATTTCGGCATCGCGCAGGAGTTCGGTGGCCAGTGCAATCTGCGCTTCGACGACACCAACCCGACCAAGGAGGAGCAGGAGTACATCGACTCCATCCAGGCCGACGTCCATTGGCTCGGCTACGATTGGGGGACAAACCTCTTCTTCGCGTCGGATTATTTCGAGCGCCTGTACGATTGGGCCGAGGGCCTGATCAAGGCGGGCTATGCCTATGTCGACGACCAGTCGCAGGAGGAGATCCGCGTCTCGCGCGGTACGCTGACCGAGCCCGGCAAGAACTCGCCGTTCCGCGACCGCTCGGTCGAGGAGAACCTCGACCTGTTCCGCCGCATGAAGGCCGGCGAGTTCTCCAACGGTGCCCGCGTGCTGCGCGCCAGGATCGACATGGCCGCCGGCAACATCAATCTGCGCGACCCGGTGCTCTATCGCATCCTGCACGCGCACCATCCGCGGACCGGCGACACATGGTCGATCTATCCGAGCTACGACTATGCGCACGGCCAGTCGGACGCCATTGAAGGCATCACCCATTCGATCTGCACGCTGGAGTTCGAGGATCACCGCCCGCTCTATGAGTGGCTGCTCGACAAGCTGCCGGTGCCCTCGAAGCCGCATCAGTACGAATTCGCGCGGCTCAATCTGACCTACACGCTGCTGTCCAAGCGCGTGCTGACCCAGCTCGTCCGCGACGGCCATGTCTCCGGCTGGGACGACCCGCGCATGCCGACCATCGCCGGCCTGAAGCGGCGCGGCGTGCCGCCGGCGGCGGTGCGCGAATTCATCAAGCGGATCGGCGTTGCCAAGGCCAACAGCGTGGTCGATGTCGGCATGCTCGAATTCTGTATCCGCGAGGAGCTGAACCGCACCGCGCTGCGCCGCATGGCGGTACTGCGGCCGCTGAAGGTCGTGATCGAGAACTATCCGGAAGGCCAGGTCGAGGAGCTCGAGGCGATCAACCATCCCGACAATCCGGAAGCCGGCACCCGCAGGATCGCGTTCGGGCGCGAGCTCTATATCGAGCGCGACGACTTCATGGAGAACCCGCCGAAGAAGTTCTTCCGCCTCTCGCCCGGCAATGAGGTGCGGCTGCGCTATGCCTACTTCATCAAATGCACGGGCGTGATCAAGAACGACGCCGGTGAGGTCACAGAGCTGCGCGCGACCTATGATCCCTTGACCAAGGGCGGCAACGCGCCTGACGGCCGCAAGGTGAAGGCAACGATGCACTGGCTGCCGGCGGCGCAGTCGAAGCCCGCGGAGATCCGCGTCTACAACCAGCTGTTCGCCAACCCGAGCCCGAACGCCGCCAGCTTCGCCGCCGACCTCAATCCGCAGTCGCTGGAAGTGCTCAGCGATGCCCGGGTCGAGCCCGCGATCGCCGAGGGCAATTCGCCCGACGCGATGCAGTTCGAGCGGCAGGGCTATTTCGTGCGCGATGCGGATTCGACGCCCGACAGGTTGGTGTTCAACCGCACCATCGGCCTGCGCGACACCTTCGCCAAGGAAGTCGGCGGCAAGAGCTAGCGCAGTAGAGCGACAACAGACGGACGCGATCGATGCCAAGTGAAACCGACGATATCGCCTCCGGCATCATTGCCAAATGGTCTGCCGGATTCAGCACGCTCGACGCCGACGCGCTCTCGGCGCTCTATTCGCAGCACGCGTTCTTCTTCGGCTCCAACCCGACGCTGTATCGCGGCCGCGACGGCGTCAAAGCCTATTTTGCCGGCCTGCCGCGCTGGCGCGCGCCGCGCGTTCAATTCAGCGATGTCAGGACCGATCGGGTCAACGACGGTCTCGTCAACATGGCGGGCATCGCATCCTTCTTCCTCGACGGCGACGCGCCGTCGCTCGTCGTCAAGATCACCTGGGTGATCACGCGCGAGGAGGGCGATTGGAAGATCGCCTGCCACCACGTCTCGTCGCAGACACCGCTGATCTAGGCTCCTGCCAGCGCCCGGCTGTCCCCACAGGTCACAGCCCCCGGTTGCGTGTTTCGGTTCCGTTCCGCTAGTCGGGTGACTGCGGCATCCGCTAGCCTGCCGCCCGGCAGGGATCGCAAGCGGAATGGCGGAGCAGGGCACCACCCCGGGCGGCAAACGCGGCTATGCCGGGACGTGGCCGCCGCGCGCTGCTGTGCCTGCCGGTGGCTATGTCCCGGTGTCCGCCAGCACCTGGCGGCCTTTCGTCGAGACGCTGCGGCAATGGGCGCGCGCGGAGGCGGGCGCTGGCCGGCTGCTGCCCTGGGTGCCGGTGGCGTTCGGGACCGGCATTGCGTTCTATTTCGCGGCCGAGCACGAGCCGGTGCTGGCGGTCGCGGCCATCGTCGCGATTGCGCTCGGCCTGCTCGCCGTTCTGCTGCGGCGGCGGAGGGTGTTTGCCGCGCTGGTGCTGCTGGCCGCGGTCGCCGCAGGCTTTGCGACGGCGACCTGGAAGACGGCGAGGATCGCGCATGCCGTGCTGGCGCGCCCGATGTTCTCGGTGGCGCTGACCGGGTTCGTCGAGACGCGCGACATCCGGGAGAAGACCGACCGTTTCGTGCTGCGCGTGGTGTCGATGGAGAGCCCGCGCGACAACACCAGATTGGAGCGCGTCAGGCTCTCGGTGAAGAAGGGCACGGCGCCCGAGGTCGGCAGCTTCGTCGAGTTGAAGGCGCGACTGATGCCGCCGCTCGGGCCGCAGCGTCCGGGCTCCTATGATTTCGGCCGCGACCTGTATTTCCAGGGCATCGGCGCGTCCGGCTTCGTGATGGGTGCAGTCAAGACCAGGGAGCCGCCCGCGGCCGGCGGCTTCGCGCTGCGCTACGCTGCCTTCATGCAAGGCCTGCGCGACGCCATCGACGCCCGCATCCGCACCACGCTCGATGGCGACCAGCGCGCGATCGCCACCGCGCTGCTTACCGGGCGGCGCGACGCGATCACGACGCCGGTCAACGATGCGATGTTCATCTCGGGGCTCGGCCATGTGCTGTCGATCTCCGGCTACCACATGGCCGTGGTCGCCGGCGTGGTGTTCTTCACGGTGCGGGCGTTGCTCGCGCTGTTTCCGGCGCTGACGGCGGCACATCCGATCAAGAAGTGGGCGGCGGCGGCCGCGCTCGTCGCCGCGGCATTCTATCTGCTGCTCTCAGGCGCCGAGGTCGCGACGCAGCGGTCGTTCTTCATGACCGCGGTGGTGCTGATCGCCGTGATCGTCGACCGCCGTGCGATCACCTTCCGCACCCTGGCGGTGGCGGCGCTGATCGTGCTCGCGATCGCGCCGGAGGCGCTGGTGCACCCGAGCTTCCAGATGTCGTTCGGGGCGGTGGCGGCGCTGATCGTGCTCGCGATCGCGCCGGAGGCGCTGGTGCACCCGAGCTTCCAGATGTCGTTTGCCGCGACGCTCGGGCTGGTCGCGCTGGTACAGATCGGGCTGCCGAACCTCCTGGCGTCGCCCGACCATTCGGTGACCGCGCGGGTGGCGCTGTGGGGCGGGCGCGAGCTCATGGTGCTAATGCTGGCCTCGCTGGTGGCGGGGCTCGCGACCACGCCCTACGCCGCGTTCCATTTCCATCGCGTGACGCCCTATGGGCTGCTGGCGAACCTCGCGGCGATGCCGGTGGTGTCGGCGGTCGTGATGCCGGCCGGCCTGCTCGGGCTCGCCGCCATGCCGTTCGGCTTCGACGGCGTATTCTGGGCGATCATGGGATTTGGCATCGACTGGATGATCCTGGTGACGCAATGGGTCGCCGCGCTGCCCGGCGCGGTTGGGCGGATGGCGGCGTTTGGCACCGGACCGATGATCCTGGCCAGCGCCGGCATCATCCTGCTCGGGCTGTTGCGCACGCCGCTGCGCTGGTCGGGCGCCGTACTGCTGGTGGTGGCCTCGGCGTGGGCGGTGCGGGTGCCGCAGCCGGATGTGCTGGTCTCCGCCGACGGCCGCAACGTCGCGGTACGCGGCGGCGACGGGCGGCTGCATCTGATGCCCAGCGCCAAGGATGCCTTCCTGGTGAAGGAGTGGCTGGCGGCCGACGCCGATGCGAGGACCGCCACCGATGCCTCGCTCGGCGAAGGCGTGTCCTGTGATGCGAGCGGCTGCGTGAGCCAGGGGCCCGGCGGCGGCTTCGTCGCGCTGGCGATGCGGCCGGAGGCGTTGGCCGACGATTGCGAGCGCGCGGTGTTGATCGTCACGGCACGGCCGGCGCCGCAAGGCTGCGCGGCCGCCGTGGTCGATGGCGAGCGGCTGCGGCGCCACGGCGCGCTGGTGCTGCGGCGGACGAAGGACGGCTTTGCCATCGACGCGGTCAGGCCCGGCGGGGTCGACCGGCCGTGGTCGCCTGCGGTTCCTGGCGACGGCGAGAGCGAGACATCGCTGCGCGCGCCTGCCGCCGCGCCACGGCCCGCCGTGGACGCGACGCCGGCTGAGGGCGATCTACAGGGCGAGGATTAGCCGTTGTCCGGCGAGGGGCCGGTCGGCAGTTCGAACAGGCCGAGATGATATTCATCGGAATCGGGGCCGGCGTCGGGTTTCCTGACGAGTGTGAAGGTCGCCTCGGGAAACTGCTCCCAGACCTTCAAATCGTCGGCCGTCACCGTCAGCCAGCCGAACCGGAACATGTAGCGACCCGGCTCCGTGACGCGTCCAGCCTTCTGCCATGTGACCTTGTCGACCACTGCGCGGCTTTCCTTGGGTGCACTCTCCGTGGGTGCACATGCTCCGCGCGCGATGATGCGCCAAGGCGCCCGCCGACGCAAATCTTCCAGCGCGCCCCGGAACCCGACGTCCGGGGTCGCTCGAAATCGCTTTGGTCATTCGCCGCCGAACAGCTCGTTCCGCGGCGACGATGCGTTTAACCCAAAAACAGCGACGCGAATGCGGAGGGCCGCCGCTCCACGACCTTCGGCTTGTGCTCGACCGCCGGATGCAGCGCCGGCAATTGCAGCACGCTGACGCGCTGCCCCTCGACCAGCTGGGTCACCAGCACATGGCTGCCGTCGGGGAATTCGACCGCGTCATGATGTCGATCCGGAACGTCGGGCTCGACTTCGTTGAACACGCCGACCCGGAAGCCCATCGTCTTGGTCCAGATCCAGCGGCTGTCGTAGCGAACGTTCTCGACGAAAGCGAGCTCGGTACCCGGCAGCATGCAGACCGCGACAGTGGGATCGTTCTCCGAAGCAAAGCCGCGGGTCGACGTGCCGCGGAAGGTCGTCGTGATCAGCGTCTCTCCGACAATGGCGGGGCGCGATGCCACGGCGTGCAGACTATAGTCACACATCGGATGGCTCCTCGTTTCGAGGTAGCGACCCGTGCCTCTCCTTGAGGCATGGGCCTCTACCAGAGTGGACGATAGCGAACGAGTGTCGGCTCGTTTCGAGGCGATTGTACGACTGGCCGTTGAACGCTCCGATCACAAACACGCGACGCTGCGTGGGAGGGTATCGGAGCGCATCGGGCAGACTGCACCTTGCGCTATCTTCCAAGGAACGATCCGATGTGTCGCTCGTTCCTCGCCGCCGCAAGTATTTGCGGCTCAGTACACGTATTTGCGCTCAGTATTTGCGATACAGCCCGATCAGCTTGCCCTGGATGCGGACCCGGTTCGGCGGCAGGATGCGCACTTCATAGGCAGTGTTGGCCGGCTCCAGCGCGATCGACGCGCCGCGGCGGCGGAAGCGCTTCAGCGTGGCTTCCTCCTCGTCGATCAGTGCCACCACGATGTCGCCGGTGTTGGCGACGTCGTTGCGCTGGATCAGCGCCATGTCGCCGTCGAGGATGCCGGCATCGACCATCGAGTCGCCGCGCACTTCCAGCGCATAATGCTCGCCGGTGCCGAGCATGTCGGGCGGCACGCTGATGGTGTGGCTGCGGGTCTGGAGCGCCTCGATCGGCGTACCGGCCGCGATCCGGCCCATCACCGGGACCGCCACCGGGCGGTTGCCGTCGTCCTCGGCGACCGGCGGGGTCGCGGGACGCTTGCCGAGGGTGCCTTCGATGACGCTCGGGGTGAAGCCGCGGCGGCCGTTGCCGCCGCCGGCGGAGAGTTCGGGCAGCTTGATGACTTCGATGGCGCGGGCGCGGTTGGGCAGGCGGCGGATGAAGCCGCGCTCCTCCAGCGCAGTGATGAGGCGGTGGATACCGGACTTCGAGCGCAGGTCGAGCGCATCCTTCATCTCGTCGAAGGAGGGCGGCACGCCGGCCTCTTTCAGACGTTCATTGATGAAACGCAGAAGTTCGTACTGTTTGCGCGTGAGCATCTCGAGTATTCCCCCGGTTGATAGYGTCGTTCGATTCCGAGACTCTTCAGTGGGGCCTGCAGGCCGGGCCTGACCTCRGGAGCATGGTGCTTGCTGCAAGCGCTCCCTGGYGGCCTCCCGTTTGTAGACACCAGTACTCGAAACAAATCATGAACGGACACTATATGTTCGATATGTGTTCCGCAACCACTTAATTTCCGGTGAACGGGTCAAGGCAACGCGCAACCAGCGAGCCGCGAAAGCCTCACTCCGGCAGCGTCAGGATCTCACACTCACTGCCCTTGGCAGCGGCGGGCGCAAACGGCGGACGCACGAGAAGTGCCCGCGCCGCAGCGAGATTCCCGAGCAGCGACGAGTCCTGCTGCATGACGGGCGTGGCGACCAGCGAGCCGTCCGCGCGCTCCTCGAGACGAGCGCGCAGATAGTCCTCGCGCTGGTCGTTGGCGGCGAGGTCGCGGCCGAGCAGCGCGCTCGTGCGGACATGATGAATGGTCTTGCGGCCGCTCAGCGCACGAATCAACGGCACCAGAAACAGGAAGGCGCAGACATAGGACGACACCGGATTGCCGGGCAGGCCGATCACCCGCATCGCGCCGAGCCGGCCGTGCATCATCGGCTTGCCSGGCCGCATCGCGATCCGCCAGAACGCCATSGCGACGCCCTCGGCYTCGAGCGACTGCTTGACCAGRTCGTGGTCGCCGACYGARGCGCCGCCGGTGGTGATCAGRAYGTCSGCKCCGGYCTCGCGCGCCCGGCGGATGCCGGCCGTGGTYGCCTCCACSGTGTCGGCGGCAACCCCGAGATCGACSGTCTCGGCGCCTTCSGCGCGCGCCAGCGCCCGCARCGCATAGCCRTTGGAATAGACGATCTGGCCGGGACCGGGCYGYGAYCCCGGCATCACSARCTCGTCGCCGGTCGCCAGCACCGCGACCTTSGGGCGGCGGTGCACCGCGAGTTCCGGATARTTCATGGCGGCCGCAAGCGAGAGCGCGCGGTCGGAGAGGTGGCTGCCGCCGGTGAGCAGMACGTCRCCCTCRCGRAARTCGACGCCGGCSGGGCGGATGTGCCGTCCCGCCGTGGCRGTCTCRGTGATCGTGATGTGRTYGCCGTCGACSGCGGTGTCTTCCTGGATGACGATGGCGTCGGCGCCATCGGGGATCACCCCGCCGGTGAAGATCCGCACCGCTTCGCCGGCGCCGACAGTGCGCTCGAACGGCCGGCCGGCGGCGACTTCGCCGATCACCTTGAGCCGGGCCGAGAGATCGGCGGCATCGGCGGCGCGCACGGCATAGCCGTCCATCGCCGACATCGGCTGGGGCGGCTGGGTACGCCGCGCCGCGAGATCACCCGCCAGCGTGCGGTGGTAGGCGGCATCGAGCGCGACCATCTCCGACGGCAACGGCTCGGCGCCGGCGAGAATGGCGGACAGGGCATCGGCAACCGGCATCAGGGCCACGCTCGGAGCTCCTCAATTCGCAAGGGCAATTCCCACAGGGAAATCCCAAAGGCAATTTCCAAAGGCAATTCCCAAGGGCAATTCCAATGGGTCAAACACCAGACCTGTCAATTCCGAGCGCGCCCAGCGCCCGTGCCACGTCATCCGTCGATGTCACGTGGACGGCATGAAGGCCGCGTGCCCGCGCACCTTCGATATTGGCGGCCGAATCGTCGAAGAACAGGATCCGCGACGCCGGCACGCCGATCGCTTCTACCACATGATCATAGGCCTCGGCGTCGGGYTTCCGGAAGCCGATGCTCGAGGACAGGAACACCGTGCGGAARTGGCTGAGCAGATCGGCATAGGCRACCGAGAAATGCGCGACATGGGCCGGATTGGTGTTGGAGAAGGCGTAGAGCGGCATCCGYSCGGCGGCGGCCGTGAGCAGSGGCGCGATCCCCGGCATCGCGCCGGTGAAGATCGAATTCCAGCCATCGAGGAACTGGGCGTCGCTGAGGCGAATGCCGAGCGACTGGCGCAGATTGGCGAAGAACGCGGCGTCGTCGATCCGGCCGGTCTCGTGATGCTTGAAGCTGTCGTCGACCACGAAGCGGCTTGCGAGGTCCGCCGGCGCACAACCGGCATGCTCCGCCCAATGCGCCATCACGCGATCGAAGCTGATGTTGATCACGACGCGGCCGATATCGAACAGCAGCACGTCGACGGAATCGGGAGAGAGTTGCGATGTCATTGCGTGAACCGTGTACGAAAATTGCGGGCAGGCGGCAATGTGGTCGATTTGTGCGGCAGGTATGCGACCAGTCTCGCGGCCGGTGCAGGAGAATCCATCGCCTCTCCACGCGTCGTCCCTGCGGAAGCAGGGACCCATACGCCGCGGCGGATGTCGTGGATGGGACTCGTCATTCTGACATGGGGTTGGTTTGTCGCACAGCTGCGCAGCCGATCATCGCAAAGCGCGATAGCTGATAGACACATCCTCATCTACCCCCGGAGCCGCCGGTCGGCTATCACCACGCCATGCGTCGCTTCGGCACTCTTGGCTCGGGTACGCAACCCTCGTCACGACGACCGCACAGGAGTAGCCCATGCGTTTGCCCGCCATCCTCTTCGCTCTCATACTCGCCGCAGGTCCCGCGGCCGCTGAAGAGCTGTCGGGCACGCTGCAAAAGATCAAGGAAACCGGCAAGGTCACGCTCGGCTATCAGGAGGCCTCGGTTCCCTTCAGCTATCTCGACGACAACGCGCGCCCGATCGGCTTCGCGCTCGATATCTGCCTCAGGATCGTCGATGCAGTGAAGAAGGAGCTGGGCATGCCAGGGATCGCCGTCGACTATCTCCCCGTGACATCGTCGAACCGGATTCCCCTGATGGTCAACGGCACGATCGATCTGCATTGCTCGGCGACCACCAACAGTGCGGATCGCCAGAAGCAGGTGACGTTCACCAATACGCATTTCCTCAGCGCGACGCGGTTCGCCGCCAAGAGATCGTCCAACATCAACACCATCGACGACCTGAAGGGGAAGTCGGTGACCGCGGTCGCGGGATCGGTCAATCTGGCGCAGCTCATCAAGGTCAACAACGAGCGCAAGCTCGGCATCAACATCCTCCCGGCCAAGGACCAGGCCGAGGCCTTCCTGATGCTGGAGACCGATCGTGCCCAGGCGTACGCGCTCGATGACGTCCAGTTGGCAGTTGCGATCGCGCGCTCGAAGGCGCCGGCGCTCTACATGATCAGCGAGGAGGCGTTCTCGAAGGCGGAGCCGTTCGGCATCATGCTGCGCCGGGACGACGCGCCGTTCAAGGCGCTCGCCGACCGCGCCACCGCGGAGCTCTACAAGAGCCCGGAGATCGAGGTCATGTACCGGAAGTGGCTGGAGGCGCCGACCCCGCCGAAGGGTATCAACTACCACGTCCCGATGTCGCCCGAACTGCGCAACGCGTTCGCTCATCCGAGCTCGAGTTTTGACCCGGATGTGTACGGTATGGGCAAATAGTTCGCGTTGCTATGTTGCAGCAGCTTCGCAACGGAGAAGTCAACTGGCGCGCATCAGACCTTCTACCCCCGCGACCATGCCTTCGGCATCGACCACGGCCGTTGTAGAAATCTGAAATTTGACCAGTTGCCCGTCCTTGTGGCGACCCACCGCAGTCACCGTGTCGGGGAGTGTCTTGACGCCCGACTCGATATAGCTCGCAAAGCCCTGCCGATGGCAGGCATGGGACGGCTGCGGAATGATCAATTCCAGCGGGTTTCCGATTGCCTCAAGTTCAGTGAACCCGAAAAGCTGTTCCGCGGCCGCGTTCCAACAAGTGATAATCCCGTTTCGGTCGACCTTGACGATTGCCGTCATTTGCGTTTGTCCGTTGGGTGGCCATTGGTTCGCTTCCTTGTAGGTGCATGGCTCCGCGCGATCAACCCGCGAGTGGCCCGCATGGGCGAAGCAAAGGGGCGGGTGTCACTCATGTTCGGCCGACGGGGCCTCGGATATCGCTGTGCTCATCCGGACTGCGTCGACTGCAATTCAGTGGTGATCGATTCACAAGAGCTCTCTCAGGCGACCTTGCGTCTCGATCCGCGCTCGATAGCGAAGATCGCTGCCGTGGAGGATCGTTGGCGGCTGATCGATATCCAGCGTCCGATAGAATTCCGAGATCGACGTGGCTTCGGGATGCTGAAGCGAAAACGAGATCAGCCGCGCGCCGAGGTCGGCAATGTTCGCCATCGAGCGCTCCTTGCCGCGCCTGTCGATCAGGGAAGGCGCGGCGCCGTCGAGCGGAAGGGAGCCGTCGTCGGGAATGGCGAAGTCAAAGGTCGAGTTCGCCGGCGGCAAGGCGACCTTGCTTCCGAAGATGTCGCCCCAGCGTGCGAGCATCCCGTCCATCACGTCCGTCCGTGCGACCCATCCTCTTAGACGACGACCGGCGTCCCACTCGGTCGTTACGCGCTTGCGGTCATCCAGCCCGAACCACCGGGCTCGAAGCGGGCGTTGGGCGTCGGGGTCCACGGCAACGATCTCCAGATAAACGGTGCCGCCAAGCCGGAGCAGGTGATTGTGCGTTCCCATGTAGTCGTGGCGCTGACCGAACGGGACGTCGAGATCAAGGCATGCTCGGATTTGGGCAACCCCTTCGGCCAAATTCGGCGCGATCACGGTCAGATGATCAAGCTTCAACACGACCGGCCCTTTCCGGCTTCCATGAGCGCAGCGACTGCGTCCGGCATCGCATTCGTTGTTCCGGGCTACGCTTGCGTGGGGCGGCGTATTTCGAAATAGGTCTTGCCGCCACGCTCGAAGCCCGCTCCCTCATAGAAGCGCAAGGTGGTCTCCCGCTTCGAGCCCGTCGCCAGCAGCACCTTGTAGCAGTCGGCCCGACTGGCAATGTCGACCGCATGGGCAAGAACCCGCCGGCCCAGTCCCAGCCGGCGGTGGCTGGCGTGGGTCACCACATTCTCGATCACCCCGTATGATCTGCCGCCGCGAGACAGGTTGGGTACGATTGCGAGCGTGCAGGAGGACACCAGCAGCTCCGCTGCCTGCGCCACGATCACGGTCGTGAAGCCGGATGCGAGCAAGTTCGACCAGACACGCTCGGCAGCGGCTGTCTCCAGTTCCGGATCGTGCGGATGAAGATGTCGGTAAAGGTTCAACAGCTGAGGCAGATCATGGTCTGCCGCCGTGCGCACGATGGCTTCGGTCATGGATTGATCCCAGGGAATGCGGCTCGGCGGGAATACTATCAGAGACCGGCGTCTGTTTCCTTTGCACATGGCGAATGGGCGGACGGCCGCATGAGATCGCGAAGTTGCCCACTCGGGGTGGCGACCGCCTCAAACGGTGATCCGTCGAGCCGTTGGCCAGAGCATCTTCCTGACTTCGTGTAGACTTGGCGCCACGACCGCACACAGCTCCCGAACATCGTCCGTTGGGGCCAGGACGTCGGGGACCATGATGGTCATGGCGCCTGCCGCGTGGGCCGCTTTCACGCCGTTGAAAGAATCTTCGAGGATCGCGCAATCATGCGGCGCGATGGCGAGGCGGGAGGCCGCTTCCAGATAGACATCGGGATGAGGCTTGCCACGTGCCACATCGTCCCGTCCCACGACATGCAGAAAGAACTGGCCGATGCCGTTTGCCTCCAGATGATGGACGGCCTCCGAACGCTTCATTGAGGTCGCAATCGCCAACGGCACGCCGGCGTCGGACAGCGCCTCCAGCAGTTCGCGCGCGCCGGCCTTCAACGGGACGCCGGCGGCCAGCAGCGGCGCAAGGTGCACGGACACCGAAGTAAAATAGGCTGCGACGGGGAATGTCGCACCCAAATCCGCGACCAATCTCGCTTCCAGCTCGGCGCCAAGCAACCCCGCGAGCGTCAGGACATAGTCTTGCGAAACCGGATGCCCGACGTCCAGTCCGGCCTGGACCATTGCCGTCGCATAAATCGGGATCGTATCGATCAACGTGCCATCCATATCGAAGATGACTGCCTTGGGCCTGCGCGGTAGCTGCACGACACGTCTCGTGTTTGATGGAGCTGGAAGCCGTTGTGCGGAAGTCTTGCGGAGTGCAGTCTATTGGCCGACTTCAGGTTTGCGCAAGGGCACGCGATTCGCGCCATCGTGGCTTGACTGCTGGTTTTGATGCGCTTCAGCCGATACGATCCTCCTTATGGAACAGAACAGCCTCTACGACCATCCCGATTTGTACGACCTGATGGGCGCGCACGATCCGGTCATTGAACGCTTCTATGTCGAGATGGCTTCCGAGCGCGGCGGCAGCGTTCTCGATTGCGGCTGCGGAAGCGGCCGTCTCGCCATTCCGCTGGCGCGGGCCGGGCTATCGGTCACGGGAGCGGATCTCTCCGCCGCTATGCTGGCGCGAGCGGGCGCGCTTGCGCGGGCCGAGGCGGTCGAGCTCGACCTCATTCAACTCGACATGCGAAATTTCGACCTCGAACGCAGCTTCGACACCATCATCCTGGCTGCGAACGCGATCCTGCATCTGCACAGCCTGGCCGATTTCGAAGGCTTCTTTCGTGCGGCGGGACGGCATCTCGCCCCGGAGGGCCGGCTGGTGTTCGACGCCTTCATGCCGAACTTCGGCCTGCTGAGCCGCAAGCCGGGCCAGCGCGAACTGGCGGGGGCGGTCACCCACGACACGCTCGGAAGGTTGACGGTCGAGGAGGCGCTGCGGCACTACGATCCGATTGCACAGGTCAGCGACGTCGAGTGGTACTGGTCGAGCGAGCAGGAGAGGGACTTTTTCACGAACAGCTGGCGCATGCGCAGCATCTTTCCGCAGGAAATGCCGCTCTTGGTTGCGTCGGGCGGCCTGCGCCTCGTCGAACGCATCGGCGATTTTGACCGGAGCCCGCTGACTGGAAGTAGCCGACGGCAGATATGCGTTTGCGCCCGCATGACGTAGAGCGGACGACATATTGCAGTCCCTGTCACCGAATGTATGTTGCGCTCGCGCAACGGTGCGGCACCGGCTACGCCATTCGCAGCGAAATGTCGTCAGGGCGTCCAGATGTCTCGATCGATCTCCAGCATCGCCGTGTTCTGCGGCTCGAACTTCGGCAACTCCGATGCCTATGCCGATGGTGCGCGCCGGCTTGGCCGGGCCATGGCGGAGGCTGGCATCACCCTGGTCTATGGCGGCACCACCAAGGGCCTGATGGGCGTGGTCGCCGATGCGCTGATCGAGGCCGGCGGCACCGCGCATGGCGTCATCACTGAGGCGCTGCGGCTGAAGGGCCATACGCATCCCAATCTTCATCGCAGCGAGATCGTCGCCACCTTGCGCAAGCGCAAGGAGCGGATGGCCGAACTTGCCGACGCCTTCATCGCGATGCCCGGCGGTATCGGGACGATGGAGGAGATGATGGAGGTCTGGACCATGAACCAGCTGTCGGAGATCGACAAGCCGGTCGGCCTGCTCAATATCGCCGAATTCTATCAGCCGTTCCTGGCGTTCATCGACCACATGGTGACGTGCAGGTTCCTGCCGCCGGCGCACCGGCATTCGATCTGCGTCGATCCCGATCCCGTCGTGCTGATCGGGCAATTGCGTCATTTCGTGCGCAGCGACGTGCCGAAATGGCTGTGAGCGATTGCAGGTCGCAGCGCTGATCAGATTTGCCGGAGGCCCTCTACCGATTGCCGCGACTGACGGCTATCGTCGTCATCAACAGGATCGGTTCGGCGTGTGCCGGGCAGGCGACGCGACAAGAGGAAACCATGTCCGAGATGCTGCTGTTTTCGCCGATGACCATCCGCGGCGTCACGCTGAAGAACCGCATCGTGGTGCCGCCAATGCACCAATATTCCGCGGAGAAAGGCTTTGCGACCGACTGGCACCTGATGAATGCCGGCAAGTTCGCCGCCGGCGGCGCGGGCCTCGTGATCGTGGAATCCACCAAGGTCGAACGCCGCGGCTGCGGGACGGTCGGCGATCTCGGCATCTGGGATGACAAGTTCGTAGTATCCCTTGGCCGCGTCGCGGGCTTCATCAAGCAGCAGAATGCGATCGCCGGCATCCAGCTCGGCCATTCCGGCCGCAAGGCGCGCGCGAGTCGTCCCTGGGAAGGCGACCGTCCGCTCGAGCGCAGCGCCGAGATCGAGGATTGGGATGCCTGGACGCCAGTGGCGCCGAGCGCGATCGCCCATAGCGGGCGCTGGCCGGTGCCGCGGGCGCTGGAGACGGCGGAAGTGAAGGACCTCGTCGCCGCCTGGGGACAGGCGGCACGGCGCGCGCATGAGGCCGGGTTCGACGTTCTGGAACTGCACGGCGCCCATGGCTATCTCGTCCACGAATTCCTCTCGGAGCGCTCGAATCAGCGCGCCGACCAATACGGCGGCTCGGAAGCCAACCGGATGCGCTTCCTGATCGAGGTGACGGAAGCGGTGCGCGCGCACTGGCCGGATCACAAGCCGTTGTTCGTGCGGCTGTCAGTCGAGGACAATGCCGGCTGGGGACCGGAGCAGAGCGCGCGGCTGGCCAGGGTCCTGAAAGGGAAGGGCGTCGATGTCATCGACTGCTCGTCGGGCGGAATCAGCGAGATGGCGCCGATCCTGGGCAAGGAGATCAAATACAACTATCAGGTGCCGCTTGCGGAATATGTCCGGGCGCATGCCGRTATCATGACCATGGCGGTCGGSCTGATCATCCATGGTGAYCAGGCCGAGCAAATCCTGYGCGATAAACAAGCAGATTTGATCGCGGTCGGCCGGGAAATCCTCAATAACCCGAACTGGCCGATGGATGCCGCGCTGAAACTSGGGGTTGAAGGRCCATTTCGCAATGTTCCTCCGCAGTTTGGCTATTGGCTGGGCASCCGGGCCAAGCGCGGMTTCGGGACCCRRCCGTCRACCTGGCAGAACGGGTTGCGGGAGGRGYCCCTSGMAGCYGGYGAGACTGGCAAGGARCTGWCTTGAGGCTTACKTKCRMTGGYCRGRYTGGTGYGGCCARGGCACTSTRACAGGACCGTAATGGTCCGGTGACGAGGCGGCCTTGATCCGACCAAAAAGCCGTTGTGTGGTGCCCCGCGTCGGGGTGAAGCGGGCCGRATGTTGCGAAACGTTGCCGGCCGTTAGAAGGGATCACGGATAATGCGCAAACATGCTGGCTTCTTCCTCGGGACGGYTGCGGGAGCGTGTCTSACCCTGCTCGTGGCCTCGCCGCAGGGCGCGCATCTGTTCGCCGTCGCCAATGCCGCCGCGCATTCCGATAACACYTATTCGCAGCTCAACCTGTTCGGCGAGGTGTTCGAGAAGATCAAGACCGACTACGTCGAGAAGCCCGAGGACTCCAAGCTGGTCGAGGGCGCGATCAACGGCATGATCTCCTCGCTCGATCCGCACTCCCGCTACATGAACGAGAAGGGCTGGGCGGAGATGCAGGAGACCACCCATGGTGAGTTCGGTGGACTAGGCATCGAGGTCACGATGGAGGACGGCCTCGTCAAGGTGGTGGCGCCGATCGACGACACGCCGGCTTCGCGCGCCGGCATCATGTCCGGCGACGTGATCACCTCGATCGACGACGAGCAGATCCAGGGCATGACGCTCGACCAGGCCGTCAACAAGATGAAGGGCGCGCCGAACAGCTCGATCCGGCTGAAGATCGTCCGCAAGGATGCCGACAAGCCGATCGAGGTTTCGATCACCCGCGAGATCATCCGGGTCCGTCCGGTCAAGTTCCACGCCGAGGGCGGCGACATCGGCTATATCAGGATCACCTCGTTCAACGAGCAGACCACGGAGGGCCTGCGCAAGGCGATCACCGAGATCCAGAAGGAGATCCCGCAGGACAAGCTCGCGGGTTATGTCATCGATCTCCGCAACAATCCCGGCGGCCTGCTCGACCAGGCGGTGTCGGTGACCTCGACGCTGATGCAGCGCGGCGAGGTGGTCTCGACCCGCGGCCGCAATCCGGAAGAGACCCAGCGCTTCACCGCCCATGGCGGCGACATGACCAAGGGCAAGCCGCTCGTCGTGCTGATCAATGGCGGCTCGGCCTCGGCCTCCGAGATCGTCGCCGGCGCGCTGCATGACCACAAGCGCGCGACCCTGATCGGCACCCGCTCGTTCGGCAAGGGCTCGGTGCAGACCATCATTCCGCTCGGCGCCGGCAACGGCGCGCTGGCGCTGACTACGGCGCGTTACTTCACGCCGTCGGGCCATTCGATCCAGGCGCTCGGCATCAAGCCCGACATCGAGGTGCTGCAAGACGTGCCGGACGAGTTCAAGACCCGCTCCGAGATCAAGGGCGAGGCCTCGATGCGCGGCCATCTCTCCGCCGAGGGCGCCGAGCAGACCGGCTCGCAGTCCTACGTGCCGCCGGACGAGAAGAACGACAAGGCGCTGGCTGCGGCCTTCAACCAGCTCCGCGGTGTCACCATCAACGCCGATGCCAAGAATGTCGATGCGAAGAGCGCCGACACCAAGACCGCGCAGAAGCGGCCGGTGCCGAACTAGGCGGTGCGGGCGATCGGCTTGCGCCGGCGCGTGGTGCCGGCGCCCGCGGCGGGACCGCGGCGGTGCCCGGCCAGCAGCTCGCGGATCTGCGCCGCGGGCTTGGGCGGGCTGAACAGGTAGCCCTGCATTTCCGAACAGCCGAGCTCGCGCAGCAATTGCTGCTGCTGCGCGGTCTCGACGCCTTCTGCCGTCGTCGTCATGCTACGTTCGGCGGCGATGTTGACCACCGCCTCGACGATGCCGGCCGAGCCTTGCGGATCGGCGATGTCGGTGACGAAGCAGCGGTCGATCTTGATCTTGTCGAACGGGAAGCGCTTCAGGTAGCTCAACGACGAATAGCCGGTGCCGAAATCGTCGAGCGCGATCCGGATGCCGATGGCGCGGAGCTGATGCAGCGCGGCGAGCGCAGTCTCGTCGTCGCGGATCAACACCGCTTCGGTGATCTCGAGCTCCAGCCGGCCCGCTGACAGCCCCGATGCCGCGAGCGCCGCGATCACCTTCAGCGCCAGCGTGCCGCTGCGGAACTGGACCGGTGAGACGTTGACGGCGAGGCTGATATGGTCGGGCCAGTTCACGGCTTCCTTGCAGGCCGTCACCAGCACCCATTCGCCGAGCTGGTTGATCAGGCCGGTCTCCTCGGCGATCGGCACGAACTCGGCCGGCGAGATCATGCCGCGCAACGGGTGGCGCCAGCGCACCAGCGCCTCGCAACCGGTGATCTCGTTGCTGCGCAGGTCGACGCAGGGTTGGTAATAGACTTCGAGCCCGTGGCCGGCGGCGATGGTCTGGCGCAGCTCCATCTCGAGCTCGCGGCGGGCGCGGGCGTCGGCGTCCATTGCCGGCTCGAAGAAGCGCGAGACACGGCGGCCGGCCGACTTCGCCGCATACATCGCMAGGTCGGCGTTCTTCATGATCTGGTCGAGATCGGTGCCGTCCCTCGGCGCCAGCGCGATGCCGATGCTGGCGTCGGTCGTGACCTGGTGACCGACGCATTGATAGGGCGAGCGGATCGCCTCGTAGATGCGCGCGACGAGGTCGGTGACCTCGATCTCGCTTCTGACCCCGGTCTGCACGATGGCGAATTCGTCGCCGCCGAGCCGCGCGACGAAATCGCCGTCGCCGATCACGCCGCTCAGCGTCCTGGCGACCGACTTGAGCAATTCGTCGCCGACCATGTGGCCGAGCGAGTCGTTGACGCCCTTGAACTCGTCGATGTCGATATAGAGCACCGCGAGCTGGCTGTCGGCGGTGACATGCGGCAGCTCGCGCTTGATCTCCTCGTGGAACAGCGCGCGGTTGGGCAGGTCGGTGAGGGCGTCATAGTGCGCGAGATGCGTGATGCGCTCCTCGGCGCGCCGGCGCTCGGTGACGTCCTCGTGGGTCGCAAGCCAGCCGCCATCGGCCAGCGGCTCGTTGACGACCTGGATCGAACGGCCGTCGGGCGTCGTGATCACCATGGTGTTGCGGACGCTGACATCGCGCAGCACGAGGTTGACATAGCGTTCGACCTCGCCCTGGAACGAACCGGTCAAATGGCGATGCACGATGACGTCGCGGAAGCTGCAACCGGGCTTGATGACGTCGGCCGACAGGCCGTACATCTCGATGTAGCGCTTGTTGCAGATCACCAGGCGTTGCGTGGAATCGAACAGCAACAGCCCCTGCGTCATGTTGTTGACGGCGGTGTCGAGCCGGAGCTTCTCCAGCGTCAGGCGCTGCTGCTGGGCGCGGTGCTGCTGCAACAGCTTGCGCACCACGAGCGTCAGCAGAATGGCGATCGCCAGCACGGAAATGCTGGTGATCGCGATCAGGATGCCGATCTGCTCGCGCCAGTTGGCGAGCGCCGCCTCCGTGGTGGTGGTCGCGACCACCACGATCGGGAATTTGGTGAGCGCCCGCGACGACGCCAGGCGGTCCTTGCCGTCGACCGGGCTGGTCAGGCGCGAGGTGCTCGCGGGCCGCTCGAACACCTGCTGCTGGCTGGCCGGGCCGGTGCGGAAGTTCTTGCCGATCAGCTCTTCGACATGCGGATAGCGCGCCAGCAGCGTGCCGTCGCGGTGATGCATCGAGATCGCGGCGCCTTCGCCGAGTGCGACGGTGGAGAAGAATCTCTCGAAGGTCGCCGGCGCGATGCCGCGGCCGACCACGCCGAGAAACTCGCCATGCGGACCGGTGACCTTGCGGGCGATCACGGTGGTCCACTTTCCGCTGATCCGGCTGACCACCGGCGCGACCAGCATGTCGGGCGAATAGGGGCTCGACTTGAAGATCTGGAAATAGTCGCGGTCGGCGATCGAGGCCTGCGGCGTCGGCCAGGCGCCCGAGCTGTTGATCAGCACGCCGTCGGCATCGAACACGTTGAGGCTGCCGACATTAGACAGTGCCTCCATCTTCGATTTGAGCATCGCGTGGATGTCGTCGGACGACATCCGGCTCCGGTAGTTCTCCGGCGTCGCGATCCCGCTGTCGCGCATGAACGCGACCAAATCGCGCTGCACGACTTCGAGATCGTCGAGCTGCTGGTCGAAGTGCCGCGCCAGCAGCAGCACGGTGTTCTCGAGCTCGCGTTCGCTGTTGTGCAAGGCGCGCTCGCGAAAATTCTCCGCCATCAACGTCGCGCCGATCGCGATCGCAGCCATCAGCACGGCGCCGCCAAGGATCAGCCAGCGGATCGGACCGGTGCCGATCACCGAATTGATGTTGAACGAGGTGCTGCCGTTTGGATTCATCTGACGCAATCGGTTCCAGGCGTTTCGCCCGGAAGTAGCTTTTGCGCACCTCCGGCCCGCGAAAGTCGTAACCAAACGAGATGGAGCGCCGGTTAGCGAGACTGGTTAACGAATGGTTGCGGGTGTGTCGCGTCCGGCGCCGGCCGGCACTGTTCGCTGCGATCGAACGAAATGGCGGAATTGCAGCCGACGTCGCTTCGAGGCCTGACCGGTATCGGCACAACAAGTTCCTGCCGCGGAACTGCAGACTTTGCCGGTCGCCACGCGACATGCGGAATCATTTGCCGCTTCCGCGATCGATGCAAGAGCTCGTTTACGATCTAAGTCCATGACGATGCTCGATGCCATCGTCGGCACGTTGTTTGCGTGTCGTTGCGCAAAGTTCAGTGTGTGAGAGTGCCATGATGAAGCAGCTTCTACAGAGTTTCTGGGCCGACGAGACCGGAGCCACGGCGATCGAATACGGGCTGATCGCAACCGGCATCGCCATCGCCATCATCGCTGCTGTGAAAGGCGTCGGCACCAAGCTCTCGGGCACCTTCAATTCGATCAGCGGCTCATTGAAATAACGTCACGCCGACGCAATCGAGCGCACTCGCGATCATTCGCCCGCGCGATAATGCCCGGACTTGCCGCCGATCTTCTCGACGAGATGAATGGCGTCGATCCGCACGCCGCGCTCGACCGCCTTGATCATGTCGTAGATCGTCAGGCATGCGACCGAAACCGCGGTCAGCGCTTCCATCTCGACGCCGGTCGGCCCGGTCACCTTGACGCTGGCGCGCACGATGCAGCCCGGCAGCTTGGCGTCGGTTGCGATATCGAYCGTGACCTTGGCMAGCGCCAGCGGATGGCACAGCGGGATCAACTCCGAGGTCCGCTTCGCCGCCATGATGCCGGCGATCCGCGCGGTCGCCAGCACGTCGCCCTTCTTGGCCTGGCCTTGCTCGATCARYRCMAGCGTYGCCTTGCTCATCARGACSCGGCCTTCGGCRACCGCGGTSCGTTCGGTYGCYGGCTTSGCCGARACGTCGACCATCCGCGCRTCGCCCTTGGCGTCGATATGGGTGAGRGCCGTGCCGGTGCCCGATGGCYGGGCTTTGCCYTTGGCYATGGTCTTCCGCGCCATCGYGTCAGCGGGCGCCGGTGGCGCGCGCAGCGGCCTGTCGCGTCAGCAGCGCGCGGGTCGCCGCGGTRACGTCCTGCTGGCGCATCAGGCTTTCGCCGACCAGGAARGTCGACATCCCGACGYGCTCGAGGCGRGCGAGATCRTCRGGGGTGAAGATGCCGCTCTCGCCGACCATSAGGCGGTCGCGCGGGATCAGCGGCGCSAGCGCCTCGCTGGTCGCGAGCGTGGTCTCGAAGGTGCGCAGATTGCGGTTGTTGACGCCGATCATCGGCGAGCGAAGKTTCARGGCRCGRTCGAGCTCGGCGCGATCRTGGATCTCGATCARYACRTCCATGCCGTAGCCSAGCGCGGCRTCCTCGATCTCGCTGGCCGCGGCGTCGTCGAGCGCGGCCATGATGATCAGGATGCAGTCRGCGCCATGGGCRCGGGCTTCCGCSACCTGRTAGGTGTCGAACATGAARTCCTTGCGCAGCACCGGCAGATYGGTCGCSGCGCGSGCCGCGACCATGWAGTCGAGATGRCCCTGGAACGACGGSGCGTCSGTCAGCACCGACAGGCASGCKGCGCCGCCYGYCTSATAGGCYTTSGCGAGMRCSGGCGGATCGAAATCGGCCCGGATCAGCCCCTTCGAGGGCGAGGCCTTCTTCACCTCSGCGATCAGCGCATAGTCGCCGCGCGCRTGCTTGTSCTTGATGGCGCGGACGAAGCCGCGCGGGGCCGAGGCGGATTTCGCCTGCRCCTCGACATCGGCGAGYGGACGCGCGCGCTTGGCCGCGGCGATCTCCTCGCGCTTGTAGGYCTCGATCTTGGTCAGGATGTCGGACATGACGATCGCYCTCAGCYGTTGGASACYGCYACCARATGCTTCAGCCGCGCGGCGGCGGCGCCGCTGTCGAGCGATTGCRCMCCGATCGCGACGCCTTCCTTGAGATCCCKGGCRCGGCCRGCCACGATCAGCGCGGCGGCGGCGTTCAGCAGSGCGACGTCRCGRTAGGCGCTCGGCTTGCCCTGGAGCACGCTCGAYAGYGCGATCGCRTTGGCATCGGCATCGCCGCCCTTCARCGCCTCGCCRYCGACSCGGCCGAGSCCGGCRTCCTCCGGCGTCACCTCKRAKGTCTTGATCTCGCCGTTCTCSAGYGTCGCCACGAAGGTCGGGCCGGTGAGGGTGATCTCGTCGAGGCCATCGGAGCCGTGCACGACCCAGACCTTGTCSGARCCGAGGTTCTTCAGCACCTGCGCCAGCGGYTGCACCCACTGCCGCGAGAACACGCCGACCATCTGCCGCYTGACGCCGGCSGGGTTCGACAGCGGYCCGAGCAGGTTGAAGATGGTGCGGGTSGCGAGCTCGACCCGGGTCGGACCGACGTTCTTCATSGCCGGATGATGCGARGGCGCGAACATGAAGCCRATGCCGGCTTCCKWGACGCAGCGYCCGACCTGMGCCGGCGTCAGRTCGAGYTTGACCCCGAGCGCGGCCAGSACGTCGGCGGCSCCYGAACGCGACGACAGCGCRCGGTTGCCGTGYTTGGCGACSGGSACGCCSGCGCCGGCCACRATGAAGGCGGCGCAGGTCGAGACGTTGACSGAGCCGGAGCCGTCRCCGCCGGTGCCGACGATGTCCACSGCCTCGGCCGGYGCYTTSACCGGCAGCATCTTSSCGCGCATCGCGGTGACSGCGCCGGTGATCTCMTCGACGGTCTCGCCGCGCACCCGCAGCGCCATCAGCAGCCCGCCCATCTGCGAGGGCGTCGCTTCGCCCGACATCATGCTGTCGAAGGCGGACGCCGCCTCGTCACGCGTCAGCGTGGCGCCGGTGGCGACTTTTCCGATGATCGATTTCAGGTCGTCCATTCGCTGGCTCAGGTCTGTTGTTGGAGCGCGACAAACGCGGAACGCGTTTGCGCTGGGATSATGCTCAATTRTTTGCGCCTGTCACCTGTGCGAAGGCKGCCTGGTTGACGGTCACGCCGATGTCGGACTCGATCTTGCTGACATATTGCGCGACCTGYTCGTCGCTCAGCGAGCGCCGCACSGCTTCGGTGAGYTGCTTGACCGCRTCGGACGCGAAGTCGACCGGYGGCACSGTCACGTTGGTGACGCGGAACACGACCCACTGGCTGCCRCCKGCSRCAGASGTCTGTCCGTCGCCGTCCTTGGCGGTGCGGAACGCMGCSGCAATCACSCCGGCCGGCACGYYGGGCAGCGARGCCTCGCGGTTGAAGTTCGCKGCKGTCTCGACCTTGACGCCGGCSGMAGCGGCCTCGTCGGCGAGCTTSGCGCCRCYGTCGAGCTTCTGCACGATCTCGGTCGCCTTGGCRCGCAGCTTGGCGGAGATCTGGTCCTCRCGCCACTTCGCCTCGACCTGGTCGTGGACCTCGTCGAGGGTGCGCTCGCGCGACGGSGTGATCCCGAGCACGTCGWACCASACATAGCCRTTGTTGAACTGGATCGGGTCGTTGTCGACGCCGACGTCGCTGTTGAAGGCYTGCGACACCACGTCGAGRCCRCGCGGAATGYTGGWYGCGACCTGGCCGTTCGGCRKGCGCCCCGAGCGATCGACSGCRTCGATYGTGACGGSGGTCAGTTTCAGCTTYTGCGCCGCMTCGAYRACGCTGGMGCCGCCGCCGCGCTCGTCTTCCATCTTGTCGCGCAGTTCGGCGACCTTGGTGCGGGCGCGCTCGGACGCGATCTCGTTCTTCACCTGCTGCGCCAGGCTSTCATAGCTCGGGGTCACRCCGGGCTCGATCTTGCCGACCTTGACCAGCGCSACGCCGAARCGGCCCTGGACCGGCTGGCTGACYTCKCCYGCGGGCAGCGAGAASGCGGCATCGCCGACGGCCGGATCGAGGATCGCCGAYTTGGCGACMAGCCCRAGGTTGACGTCGGCGGGATTGAGCTTGCGCTCCTTGGCGATGTCGTCGAACGAGGTGCCGGAGGYGATGCGGGCGCGGGCGGCCTGYGCCTCSCCGGCGTCCGGAAACACGATCTGCGAGACYTCRCGCTTCTCYGGCGTGCTGAGGCGRTCCTTGCGCTCCTCGAAGAGCTTCTTGGCATCYTCGTCSGACACGGMTTCCCACTTGCCGATYTCCTCCGGCGTGATCGCGACGAASGCGATCTTGCGGTACTCGGGYGCGCGGAATTGGACCTTGTGGTCCTCGAAATAGGCGGCGAGCGCYTCGGGCGAGGGCGCATCGAYGGTGCCGGCCTGCGCGSYGCCGAGCGTGACGTARTCGATCGARCGYTGCTCGTTCTGGAAWCGGGTCAGYGCCTCGACCATYGATTTGGGCGGCTCGATCCCSGCCGAGATGGTGCCGGCGATCTGCCGCCGCARSCCGACGCGGCGCTGCTCGGCGATGTAGCGGCCTTCGGTATAGCCAAARTTGCGGATCACGGMCTGGAAGCGCTGCGGATCGAACTGGTTGTTCAGGCCCTTGAAGTTCGGATCGTTGTAGATYGCGCGCAGCACYTCGGCATCRGACTGGTTSAGGCCCATGCGGCGCGCTTCCTCGTCCATCGCGGCTTCMGCGAGCGTCTGYTGCAGCACCTGGCGGTCRATTCCGAAGGCGCGCGCCTGCTCAGGCGTCAGCGGACGGCCGAACTGRCGGCCRAGCTGYTGCARSCGGTCGGTATAGATCTGGCGGAAYTGYTCGGCCGAAATCTCSGTKCCRCCRAYCTTGGCRARGSTCGACTGRCCAAAYCCCTTGAARATGTCGGCRATGCCCCAAATTCCGAAACTGACGATCAAAACGCCCATCACGACGGCCATAATCGTCTTGCCGAGCCAGTTTGATGAGGCTTTCCGCATTCCTCGAAGCATGGGTCCAACTTGTTTTACAGGAGGGGAACCGGGTCATACCCAAATGGGACCAAAAGTCGGGACTTTTTGTCCGGCAGCGGGGCGTCACCGAATTGAAAACGCTTATAAAGTGGCCGAAGCCCCCCCGCAACCATGGGTGAGGGGTCGGACCGGAGCGGTAATGCGTCGCGCAGCGGGCGCGGAGTCACGCTCTGGAAGTCATCGCGCGGCTCTGATAGCGCATGACGACGTTGAGAAGATGGGACATCCGACATGACCGACGCCATCCGGCCGCTGATCGCCGGCAACTGGAAAATGAACGGCCTGAAATCCTCTTTTGCCGAGTTCGACGCGATGCTGGCCGGCGCCGGCGATGTCGCAGCCAAGGCCGATCTCCTGGTCTGTCCGCCGGCAACACTGGTCGGGGCGTTCGCCGACAAGGCACGCGGCTCGAAGGTCGCCGTCGGCGCCCAGGATTGCCATCCCAAGGCTTCAGGCGCCCATACCGGTGATTTGTCAGCCGAAATGTTCAAGGATCTCGGCGCCACCGCGATCATCGTCGGCCATTCCGAGCGGCGGGCCGACCATGGCGAGACCGACGCCTTGATTCGCGAGAAGGCGCAGGCCGTCTGGCGTGCCGGGCTGACCGCGATCGTCTGCATCGGCGAGACGCGCGAGCAGCGCGACGCCGGCAAGACGCTCGACGTCTGCGGGACTCAGCTCGCCGGCTCGCTGCCCGATGGCTCGACCGCGGCCAATCTTGTGGTGGCCTATGAGCCGGTCTGGGCGATCGGCACCGGCCTCACTCCGACAGCCAAAGATGTCGAGGAAGTTCATCGGTTTATCCGGGGGCAGCTCACCGATCGCTTCAAGGGCGAGGGAAACCGGATCAGGATCCTCTATGGCGGCTCGGTGAAGCCGTCGAACGCGGCCGAGTTGATGGCGGTTGCCAACGTCAACGGCGCGCTGGTCGGCGGTGCCAGCCTGAAGGCGTCGGACTTCCTGGCGATCGCCGCGGGCTGTTAGGGGCCGACTCCACGTCATTGCGAGCGAAGCGAAGCAATCCATCGCGCCGCCGATGCGGAACGATGGATTGCTTCGTCGCTTTGCTCCTCGCAATGACGGTTCAGGTTAAGCCGCCACCGCCGCCCCGATCCTCTTCCAATAGATCAGCGTCCCAGTGAGGCCACCACGTGGCTTCAACGCGTAGTCCGGGATCAGCCCGGTCAGCTTGAAGCCGAGTCTCTCATAAAAGGGACCGGCGCCATCCTCTTCGGCGGTGTCGAGCACCAGCAGCGTACGTCGGTCCGCGATCGCAAGCGCTTCGGCAGCGCGCATCAGGGCTGTCGCCACGCCGCGATTGCGGTGCGCGACCCGCGTCATCATTTTTGCGATTTCCGCCCGGTGCGGCTGGTTCGGCGGCAGCTTCAACAGCAACGTCACCGTGCCGACCAGATCGTCGCCGTCGAACGCGCCGAGCACGATGCGCTCGCCGCGCGCTGCGGCGCCGAGCGAGTCCTGCCAGAACGTCTCGGCATCATCCTTTGCCAGCGGATGCATGAAGCTCACGGAGCCGCCGCTGGCGACGGTCTCGATCAACAGCTCGCTGAGCGCGTCGCGAATCGCGGGCGCATCGGCGAGCGGCTTGATGGCGAAGTGCGGCATGCGTCAGCTCCGGGCCAAGGCGACCACATAGGTGCACCCGGCATTGGTCTCATTGGCGAAGGTGGTGTCCGCCGGCAGCCCGAAGCCGAGGCAATCGCTGGCGGCAAGCTCGTGGCGTACACCGCCTTCGGTGATGACGAGGCTGCCGCTCAAGACCCAGACGAGTTGGCGGATGTGGGCGTAGGACGAAGCGGGCAGGGTCACTGACTGCTTCGGCGGCAGTTCGACCCGCACCAGCTCGACCGGATGATCCGGACGGCTGAACACCTGCCGGCGCAGATAGCCGGTTTCGGGGTCGCGCCAGATTGGTTGCGCGTTGGCGCGCGACAGCCGTTCGCCCTGGCCCTCGGCGCGCAGCATCAGGCCGGCCAGCGTCAGGTCGAAGGCCGAGGCGAGGCGCACCAGCACCACCGCGGTCGGGCTGACTTCGGCGCGCTCGATCTTGCTGATCGTTGCCTTGGAGACGCCGGAGCGTTCGGCGAGCTCGGCCAGCGACCAGCCCCGGCTGTCGCGCTCGAGCCTGATCCGCTGCGCCAGGCGTTCGCTCAGAGCGTCTACTAAAGTATCCATTTGTCTAGTATAATGGAATATGCCGGTCCTGATCAAGGTAGGAGTGCGCGCAAGCGGCACGGCTTGAGATGTCGGCCGATGCGACTATCTCGGGGGTGACAATGCCCGGTCCAATCGTGTAACAGGGCGCGACTTCACGAAAACCGCAGAGCCGATAGCGCCGTTTGTCTGGCTGCTTGGCGGCTTATGACGGAAGGCTTGCGATGCAGACTGTCGTTATCATTATTCATCTCATGATCGTCGCCGTCATGATCGGCGCTGTGCTGTTGCAGAAATCCGAAGGCGGTGGCCTCGGCATGGGTGGCGGCGCCGGCTTCATGTCGAGCCGCGGCACCGCCAATCTGCTGACGCGGACCACCGCAATTCTTGCGGTCGGCTTCTTCCTGACCAGCCTGTTCCTGTCCTGGTATGCGGGCTACGACCGCAAGCCGAGCTCGATCATCGGGACCGGCGCGCCGGCCCAGACGCAGCCGGCCGGTGGTACGCCGCTGAACGCACCGACCTCCGGCGGTATCCTCGATTCGCTGAAGAAGGCTGACGAGCAGCAGGCGCCGCAGGCTCCGAGCGGCCCACAGGCGCCTCGGTCGCAATAAAGCAGGGTGGCCATGCAGGATGCTGCGCTGGCATCCTGCATCAGGAACCCCCATTAATACTCTGAAATAGCACCCAATTTAACGTAACCCACAGCCCGGTGGCTTGTTTGCCGGGAACAGCCGATTCGTTTTGCGAATCGGCGGAGGCGGATTAAAGGTAAGGTCCCATGGCGCGGTACATCTTCATCACCGGCGGCGTGGTCTCCTCGCTCGGAAAAGGTCTGGCATCAGCGGCGCTCGGCGCCTTGCTGCAGGCCCGGGGCTACAAAGTCCGCCTTCGCAAGCTCGATCCCTATCTCAACCTCGATCCTGGAACGATGTCGCCGTATCAGCACGGCGAAGTGTTCGTGACTGACGACGGCGCCGAGACCGATCTCGATCTCGGCCATTACGAGCGTTTCACCGGTCGGCCGGCCACCAAGGCCGACAACATCACGACCGGTCGCATCTATCAGGACATCATCACCAAGGAACGCCGCGGCGACTATCTCGGCGCGACCATCCAGGTGGTGCCGCACGTCACCAACGCGATCAAGGAATTCGTGCTGTCGGGTAACGATGACTACGATTTCGTGCTGGTCGAGATCGGCGGCACCGTCGGCGACATCGAAGGCCTGCCGTTCTTCGAGGCGATCCGCCAGCTCAAGAACGAGCTGCCGCGCGATCACGCCGTCTACATTCACCTGACGCTTCTGCCGTACATTCCAAGTGCTGGTGAACTCAAGACAAAGCCGACGCAGCACTCGGTGAAGGAGCTGCGTTCGATCGGCATTCAGCCGGACATCCTGCTGTGCCGCACCGACCGCGAAATCCCCAAGGAAGAGCGGCGCAAACTCGGCCTGTTCTGCAACGTGCGCGAAAGCGCCGTGATCGAGGCGCGCGACGTCGACAACATCTACGCGGTGCCGGAGGCCTATCACGCCGCCGGCCTCGACGACGAGGTGCTGGCCGCGTTCGGCATCACCGCGAAAATCCCGCCGGCGCTACAGAGCTGGAACGTGATCAACGAGCGCGTCCGCAATCCGGAAGGCGCGGTGACGATCGCCATCGTCGGCAAATACACCGGCATGAAGGACGCCTACAAATCGCTGATCGAGGCGCTGTCGCATGGCGGCATCGCCAACAAGGTGAAGGTCAATCTCGACTGGATCGAGAGCGAGGTGTTCGAGAACGAGGACCCGGCGCCATTCCTCGAGCACGTCAACGGCATCCTGGTGCCCGGCGGCTTCGGCCAGCGTGGCGCCGAGGGCAAGATCCGCGCGGCGCAGTTCGCACGCGAGCGCGACGTGCCGTATTTCGGCATCTGCTTCGGCATGCAGATGGCTGTCATCGAGGCTGCGCGCAACCTGGTCGGCATCGAGAATGCCAACTCGACCGAGTTCGGCCCGACCAAGGAGCCGCTGGTCGGCCTGATGACCGAATGGCTGCGCGGCAACGAGCTCGAGAAACGCTCGCAGTCGGGTGACCTCGGCGGCACCATGCGGCTCGGCGCCTATCCGGCCGCGCTCAACCGCGGCAGCCGGGTCTCGCAGGTCTATGGCGGCGCGACCGAAATCTCCGAGCGGCACCGCCATCGCTACGAGGTCAACACCGCCTACAAGGACCGTCTCGAGCAGCACGGCCTGCGCTTCTCCGGCATGTCGCCCGATGGCGTGCTGCCCGAGATCGTCGAGTACGAGGATCATCCCTGGTTCATCGGCGTCCAGTTCCACCCCGAACTGAAGTCGCGACCCTTCGAGCCGCATCCCCTGTTTGCCTCGTTCATCGAGGCGGCGGCGAAGCAGAGCCGGCTGGTGTAAGCGGCTGTCAAGGGTGTCTTGACAGCATTGCGCGACGGGCTATTGTCAAGCCTCCCTTGACAAGGAGGCTTGCCGTGTCGACCAAAGCCAATGCTGCGACCACGCCGACGCCGTCATTGTTCTGCTCATTCTGCGGCAAGGATTCCGACAGCGTCAAAGCGCTGATCGCCGGACCATCGGTGTTCATCTGCGACGAGTGCGTCGGGCTCTGCAACAAGCACCTCGGGGGCGAGCCGGTTGCGGTGCTCAGTCCCGACTGGACCACATACTCCGAGCAAGACTTGCTCAAGCTGCTGCCGCGCTCGGCGGCAGTCGCCGAGACCGCGGGCAACTTCCTCAACGGTCACGTCGACGCGCTGCGCGCGCGCGGCGTGACCTGGGAAGCGATCGGGCAGGCGCTCGGCGTATCGCGTCAAGCAGCATGGCAGCGTTTTTCGTAAGCGTGGTCAGCCGACCGGTTCATACCGGCACGATGCTGGCCTCGCGTTCCCTCGTGGAGGGCGAAACACCCGCATTCGCCGCGGGCGTGACGTCCCGTGTCATTAGCTTGTATTGCGGACGTCGCGTCAGCCGGTAGACCGCGGCGGGCGGCACGTTCATGATCGCGCGATCGACCAGCGTGGCGCGCAGGCCGAGCCGGTCGAGGATCGGTCGCGGTACCGGACAGCGCATGCCGTAGGTGAATTGGTAGAACGCGCCGCCGGGACGCATATAGCTGAACGCGCCGCTGACGATCGAGATCACCTTGCGCGGCGACATGTTGAGCAGCGGCAATCCGCTGACCACGGCGCCGACCGGCGCGCCGTCATAGAGCCGCTCTGAGGCCAGCCGCGCCGCATCCATCCACAGCACGCGCGCGCCGGGGAAGCGCAGCTGCAACAGCCGCATGAAATCCGAACCGTATTCAATCAGCGTGAGGTCCTGTTGGCGCACGCCGCGCTTCAGCAGCTGATAGGTGAAGGCGCCCGTTCCCGGACCGAGCTCGAGCACCGGGCCGGTCTCGGCGGTGATGTCGCGCGTGATCAGTTCGGCGAGCGCCGCGCCCGACGGAGCGATGGCGCCGACGCGGCCGGGGGCTGCCATCCACGCCGTGAAGAAAGAGAGGAGATCATGTGCCATTGGGATTCCCAGCAAAGTGTCGCAGCGCCTCGACTCATCTGCGTGGCGCGCCATCTTCTTTGCGGCACTTGCATTGCGCCAACATTGCGCGATGTTGCTCGCGTCATGACGCGAACGGCGCTGGCGGCAAAGTGAGCCGGAAGCACGCGCCGCCTTTCGGTCCGTCGAGCACGGAGACGTGACCGCCATGCAGCCTTGCGATCTCGCGCACCATGTTCAACCCGAGGCCGGCGCCGCGATCGAGCGGCGCGAGCCGGTAGAACGGATCGAAGATCCGCGTGCGTTGGTCCTGCGGAATGCCGTCGCCTTCGTCTGACACGTCGATGGTCGTGGCGCTGCCGACATGGATCGTGATGGTGCCGCGCCGGCCGCCATGCTGGATCGCATTCTGCACGAGATTGGTCAGCGCGCGCTCCAGCGCGGCGCGATCGCCTTGCGTCTCGATCCGATCGATTGCAGTCTCGAGCGACAATTCATAACCGGCCGCGATCGCAAGCGGCGCGAGGTCGGCGGCGACATTGCGCGCGACCGCGACGAGATCGACGCGCTCGAACGGATTGCGGCACTGGTCGAAGCGCTGGATGTCGAGCAACTGCTCGGCGAGCGTCGCCAGCCGCGCCGAATCCTCGAGCAGTCGGTTTTTTTCGGGGCCCGGCGGCAGCGACTCCAGCCGGGTGTTGAGGATCGCGATCGGCGTGCGCAATTCATGCGCGGCGTCCGCGACGAAACGCTGGTGGCGCGAATAGCCGTCGTCGAGCCGCGTCAGCGCATCGTTGACGGCGGTCACCAGCGGTGCGACCTCGAGCGGCAAATGGTCGGCCGACAGCCGGCTGCCGCGCTGCCGGAAGTCGATCCGGCGCGCCTGGTCGGCCGCGGTGTCGAGGCCGGCGAACGCGCGCTTCACCACCATCGGCGTCGCGATGAACGTGGCGCACGCCATCAGCAACAGGCCGGGCAGGGCGATGGCAAGGAATGCCAGCGTCGTGGCGAGTGCCGTCTTGAGGCTCGACGTCGGCCCTTGCGTGGCCGTGAGCACCTGTACCGGGCCGGCGTCGGAATTGACGCGCTTCAGCCGCGCCGGCGGCTTGCGCGGATCGTCCTCGAACATCTGCCAGCCGAGTCTGGCCTGGCTGATCTGGTCGAGTGCATCGCCGATCCTGGCGAATTCGGGCGGTACCGCGCCTTCCGACAGCGAGTGACCGCCCCGGTCGCGCACCAGGAACCAGAGGTCCGGCGTGTTGTCGCGAAGCTGCTTGAGGTCGGCGGTCGGGCGTAACACCAGATTGCCCTGCGCATCGCGCGCGATCGCGCTCTGCACGATGGAGATGACGTGATCCTCGTCGCGCGGAACGATCAGGAAACCGGTGGCGCACAGCGCGCTGATCAGGCAGACGATCAGCATCGCGAGCAGCAGCGCCTGGAGCGCCACCAGTCGCCAGCTCAATTTGGAGCGCAGGCAATAGTGATCGGCCTGTTCGCTCATGACGTCTGTTTCAGCAGATAGCCAACGCCGCGGATACTGTGGATCTCGACGCCGGCACCCGCGTCGGCGAGCTTGCGCCTGAGCCGCGAGACGTGAGCGTCGAGCGCGTTCGACTGGATCTCGTCCTCGAAATTGTAGACCGCTTCCTCGAGCGTCGCGCGCAGCACGGTGCGCCCCATGCGGCGCAGCAGCGTCTCCAGCACCAACAGCTCGCGCCGCGGCAGCTCGAACGGGCGGCCCTCGATGCTGGCCTCGCGGTGGCTGCAATCGAACGCGATGCGGCCGGCCTTGATGATCTCGAACTGCACGCCGGCGGGTCGGCGCAGCACGGCGCGCAGCCGCGCCATCAGCTCCTCGACCGCGAACGGCTTGGCCAGATAGTCGTCGGCGCCGCTGTCGAGCCCACTGACGCGATCGGCGAGGTCGCCGCGCGCGGTCAGCACGATGATCGGAACGCCGTCGGCCTTGGCGCGCAGCTTCGGGATCAGCGAGAGCCCGTCGCCGTCGGGCAGCTGGCGGTCGAGCAGCACCGCGCCATGCACGTCGGCGGAAATCGCCTCCTCGGCCTCGGCAAGGTTCGGCACATGGTCGACCACCATGTCGTAGCCTTTCAGCGCCTGCGCCAGCGCCGCCGCCATCTCGGCCTCGTCTTCAACCAGCAGTATCCGCATGTGTTCTTCGTCCTGCTCCCACGGCTGGTTCTAGGGCAAGTAACATTGCAACAACATTGCGGGAATGGCCGCCGCGGGCGAGCAGGGGTGCCATGTTGTCACCCCCTCAAGACAGTCTGGAACCCGCTCGGTATAACCGCCCGCACAACCATCTGGGAGGACCGCCAATGATCTACGAGACCCGCGTCTATCGCTGCCTGCCGGGCCGCTTGCTGGCGCTGCTGAAGCGCTTCGAAACCGTCACGCTGAAGCTCTGGGACAAGCACGGCATCAGGCAGGCCGGCTTCTTCACGACGCTGGTCGGCGAATCCAACCAGGACCTGACCTATCTGCTGGCCTGGGAATCGCTGGCCGAGCGCGAGACAAAATGGACGGCGTTCGCAACCGACCCGGAATGGCTCGCCGCGCGCGCCAAGACCGAGGAGGACGGCCAGATCGTTCTCACCATCGAAAACCAGCTGCTGGTGCCGACCGCGTTCTCGTCGGTGAAGTAGCACGGGCGCGGAGTTGAGGGCGCGATGATTGGTCTTGTCGCGCCCCCTGCGACGGCTATTGCGGGCAACCCGAGGTTTGATCGCCTTCGCGGACCATCGGCTTGCCGTTGATGAAGACGCCGTGGCTGCCCGAGGTGGTCTTGCCGCCACAATGCGTGCGGTCGCCCATGACCACCGCCGGCTTGCCGTTGATCAGCACGTTGGGCACGCCCTCGACCAGCGGGCCGCCATTGCTGGTGGTATCGCCGCTGCGCGCGGCCGGCTTGCCGTTGATGGTGACGCCGGCGGCGCCGCTGGTGACGACGCCGGGCTGGCTGTTGGCCTGGCCATGGGCCAGTCCCGATATTGCCGACAGGGCGGCCGCGGCTCCGAGCACCAGCGAAATGCGCATCGCGTTCCTCGTACGATCCGGTCTTGAAATCCGGTCTGAAATCCGGTCTTGGGAATCTGTTCCGCGGCAGTCTATAGGGGCTGATAGGGCAGGATTGTGATAGCACGGCGCACCCACGGCGCCAGCGCAACCCCCTCATCGCGCGGGACGGCTTGATCCGCCCCGCGCGGGATTGCATGGTCGCAGGCCAAAAGGATGCAGCATTTTGACCAACCAGGTTTCCGCGCGGGCCGCCGCGCCGATCGTTGCCGTCGGATCGGCCGAATTCGGCAACGCCTCGCCCATCTCGATCATCGCCGGTCCCTGCCAGCTGGAGAGCCGCGCACATGCGCTTGAAGTCGCCTCCGCGTTGAAGGAGATCGCGGCGCGGCTGAAGATCGGCCTCGTCTACAAGACCTCGTTCGACAAGGCGAACCGCACCAGCGCGACCGCGGCGCGCGGCATCGGGCTTGCGCAGGCGCTGCCGATCTTCGCCGAGATCCGCTCGTCGCTCGGGCTTTCGGTGCTGACCGACGTGCACGAAGCCAGCCAGTGCGCCGAGGTGGCGCAGGCGGTCGACGTGCTGCAAATCCCGGCCTTCCTGTGCCGGCAGACCGACCTGCTGCTGGCTGCGGCTGCGACCGGCAAGGTCGTCAACGTCAAGAAGGGCCAGTTCCTGGCGCCGTGGGATATGGCCAATGTGGTCAGCAAGATCACCGGCGCCGGCAATGCCAACGTGCTGGTCACCGAGCGCGGCGCGTCGTTCGGCTACAACACGCTGGTCTCCGACATGCGCGCGCTGCCGATCCTTGCGCGCACCACCGGTGCGCCCGTGATCTTCGACGCCACCCATTCGGTGCAGCAGCCGGGCGGCAAGGGCACCTCGTCGGGCGGCGAGCGTGAGTTCGTGCCGGTGCTGGCGCGCGCCGCGGTCGCAGTCGGCGTCGCCGGCGTGTTCATCGAGACCCATCCCGATCCGGATCACGCGCCGTCGGACGGTCCGAACATGGTGCCGCTGCGCGACTTCGAAGCCCTCGTCAGGCGGCTGATGCAGTTCGACGCGCTCGCCAAGACCGCAACCTGACAGACGGACCGCGACATGACCGCAAAGAGCGGCATGCCGCCGGTTCTCAACGTGATCACGCTGGCGACCTTCGCGGCGAGCCTGTCGGTGCGCGCGCTCGATCCGGTGCTGCCGCATGTCGCCGACGATTTCGGCGTCAGCATCGCGACTGCGGCGAGCTTTGCCGCGGTGTTCGCCTTCACTTTCGCAATCATCCAGCCGGCGATCGGCGCCGCCGCCGATCTGTTCGGCAAGGCGCGCCTGATGACGATCTGCCTCGGACTGCTCGGCGTCGCCAGCATTCTCGGCGCGCTGTCGACCTCGTTCCCGATGCTGTTCGTGACCCGCATCCTGGCCGGCATCGGCTCGGGCGGGGTGTTTCCGGTGGCGCTGTCGCTGACCAGCGACCTGGTCGGGCCGGACAAGCGGCAGCTTGCGATCGGGCGGACTCTCGCAGGCTCGATGACCGGCAATCTGCTGGGCGCCACGGCCTCCGGCCTGATCGGTGACTTCCTCGGCTGGCGCGGCGTACTCGCGGTGCTCGGCGGCCTTGTGATCATCGTCGCGCTCGCGGTCGCAGCCGGCTTCCGCGGCGCCGCGCTGAACCGTCCGCCGCGCACCAGCCTGAAGGCGCTGCGCCACGGCTATCGCACCATCTTCACCAATCCGAACGCGCGCATCTGCTACTCGGCTGTCTTCATCGAAGGCTGCTGCGTCCTTGGGCTGTTTCCCTTCATCGCCTCGTTCCTGTTCGAGCTCGGCGAGACCTCGCTGTCGATCGCCGGCATCGTGATCGCGGGCTTTGCGATCGGCGGACTGCTCTACACGCTGACGGTGGCGCGGATGCTGCCGCTGATCGGGGTGAGGGGGATGATGATCGCGGGTGCGACGCTGGTGGCAATTCAATTAGTCGGCGTCGCTTTCGGGCCGCACTGGAAATTGCAGATGGCGGGCCTCATGGTGATGGGCCTCGGCTTCTACATGATCCACGGCTGCTTGCAGGTGTTCGCCAGCGAGCTCTCGGTCGAGGCGCGCGCCACCGCGCTGTCGCTGCACTCGTTCTTCTTCTTCATGGGCCAGACCGTCGGCCCGATCGCCTACGGTTTTGGGCTGCAACATGCCGGCAAGACCGCAACGCTGGTCTCGGCCGCGGCGGTGATGGTGGTGCTCGGATTTATCTGCGCGAGATTTTTGAAGCAGACGCGACCGACGGATGCGGCGGCGCGGCCGGATGTCGAGGCTTAGATCAGGACGACGGCGACGAACTGTCGGATTGCTGAGTGCGCATCTCGGCTGCCCATTCCGTCAGACATTGTTCCGCATAGCGCAGGCCGGCCGTGCTTCGCTCTACGCGGACTCGACCAAGGTCGCTGTCCGGACCAAGCGCAAGGGCCTCGATGATGTACTGCCCCGCCATCCGGACGCCCTTGCTGATCTCGTCCAGTGCCAGGACGTAGTCACGCTGCCGAACCAGACCTTCCTCTGTTGCGGGAGTCGTTTTCTTTGCGATGGCGAGTTGGGCCTCTGTTCGAAGGAACAATCGGCTAAAGACACCGCTGAGCTGTCGCACGTGCTCCGGCGCGTCGAATCCCTTGAATAACGCCATTACCTCGGCATTCCAGGAGGCGAGTTCGGTGAGTGCCTTCGTCACTGCATGCGCGCCCAGCTCCGTGAAAGCGTAGGTACTCGCTACGCCCGCGATGGAGAGGTCATCGCCCGCGATCTGTTGCGCCCAACCCGCGCGTTCCATCTGCGACCACAACGCATCATTGGGGCTTCCGATGCTGGTGATCATCAGGCTTCCGGGGTGAGCTGCCGCGCCTTCATTTACAGACAGATCGCCGGGAGAAAGGGTTGCTAGCCAGAAGCGAAGTTGACGAGCGTCAAAGGTGGCCGAATTGGAAGTGTCATTCACGTGTGGCCTGCAGGTTGCATAAGAAAGTCCACACGACCGTAGCGAAGCAGAGTTGAAGCGAAGGTTAAAGGGGGCCGCCCTAGCCCCGCCCGCGATACGTCGCGACGCCCTGGTCCGGGACCCAGATGCCCTTCGGCAACCGGCCGGTCTGGAAGAACACGTCGATCGGGATGCCGCCGCGCGGGTACCAGTAGCCGCCGATCCGCAGCCATTTCGGCTTGATCTCGTCGGCGATCCGCTTGCCGATCATGACGGTGCAATCCTCGTGGAATGCGCCATGGTTGCGGAAGCTCGCGGCAAACAGCTTCAGTGATTTGGATTCCAAGAGCCAGCGGCCCGGCACGAAGTCGATCACCAGATGGGCGAAATCCGGTTGGCCCGTCACCGGGCAGATCGAGGTGAATTCCGGCACCGTGAAGCGTACCAGATAATCGGTACTAGCCTGTGGGTTGGGCACGCGGTCGAGCTGCGCCTTTTCCGGCGCGTCGGGCCATTGCACCGCGCGGCCGAGCTGGAGGTCGGGGGAGGTGGTTGATTTGGTGGATTTCTTTGCCATCAGGGGGTCTCCGTGGCGTCCTCTTATCCAATGCGGGGGCGCCCGTCACCCGGCCTTTTCCCCCTCGATGCATTGCGGTAGAAGCACCGCCATCTGCCCCCCGCACTGCCAAAAGAGGTTCTCATGACTGACATCGTCGACATCATCGGCCGCGAAATCCTGGATAGCCGCGGCAACCCCACGGTCGAGGTCGATGTGGTGCTGGAGGATGGGTCGATTGGCCGCGCGGCGGTGCCGTCGGGGGCTTCCACCGGCGCCCATGAGGCGGTGGAACTGCGCGACGGCGACAAGTCGCGCTATCTCGGCAAGGGTGTCGAGAAGGCGGTCGCCGCCATCAATGGCGAGATCTTCGAGGCRCTCAGCGACCAGGCCGTCGAGGAGCAGGTCGCGATCGACCAGATCATGATCGAGCTCGACGGCACGCCGAACAAGAGCCGGCTKGGCGCCAAYGCCATCCTCGGCGTCTCGCTGGCCTGCGCCAAGGCYGCCGCGGAATCCTTCGACATGCCGCTGTATCGCTATGTCGGCGGCACCTCGGCGCGGACMYTGCCGGTGCCGATGATGAACATCATCAATGGCGGMGTGCATGCCGACAACCCGATCGACTTCCAGGARTTCATGATCCTGCCGGTCGGCGCCASCWSSTTYGCCGARGCRCTGCGCTGCGGYTCGGAAATCTTCCACACGCTGCGCGGCGARYTGAAGAAGGCSGGCCACAAYACCAATGTCGGCGACGAAGGCGGCTTCGCGCCGAACCTGCCGTCGGCYGAYGCYGCRCTCGAATTCGTCATGAACGCGATCGGCAAGGCCGGCTACAAGGCGGGCGACGACGTCGTGCTCGGCCTCGACTGCGCCTCCACCGAGTTCTTCAAGGAAGGCTCCTACGTCTATGGCGGCGAGAACAAGACCCGYTCGCGTTCCGAGCAGGTGAAGTATCTCGCCGATCTGGTCGGCCGCTATCCGATCGTCACCATCGAGGACGGCATGTCGGAAGACGACATGGAGGGCTGGAAGGAGCTGACGGACGCGATCGGCAACAAGTGCCAGCTGGTCGGCGACGATCTGTTCGTCACCAACGTCACCCGGCTCGCCGACGGCATCAAGCATGGCCGCGCCAACTCGATCCTGGTCAAGGTCAACCAGATCGGCACGCTGACCGAGACGCTGGCGGCGATCGAGATGGCCTACAAGGCCGGCTACACCGCCGTGATGTCGCACCGCTCCGGCGAGACCGAGGACTCCACGATCGCCGACCTCGCTGTCGCCACCAATTGCGGGCAGATCAAGACCGGCTCGCTGGCGCGCTCCGACCGTACCGCCAAGTACAACCAGCTGCTGCGCATCGAGCAGCAACTCGGTAGCCAGGCGAAATACGCGGGCAGGGCGGCCTTGAAGGCGCTGTCGTAAGGAACGCCAAGCTCACGCGCGGTAACGAGGCTTACCATCGTCCTCGCGCTGTGAGCGGTCGATTGGGCTGGCGACGTGTATGGCGTCGCCAGGTAGCGGGTGATGACTCCGGCGTCCGCGTGCGGAAGCCCCGCATTTCGTGAGGAAGGCAATTCCGGATCATTACTGTCTTACCTTTCGGTTGCCATTGGTCGCTCCTTCGGCCACTGTTTCAGCGTGTTGTCGAACATTTCCGTTGTCGGGGCGAGTAACCGGAAACTCTCTCTCGACGTCCCAACTGTTCTTGATCGGGTTGATGCCGCCCTTATCGGGGCGACGGCATTGGTCGCGCTTTACTTCTTTTTCTACCCGGTCTGGCGATCGCAATTCCTGATCGAAATCTGGTTCACGGAAACCTGGAACGCCTACTTCCAGGACGCTGCGGCGGCCTGGAAAACGATCTATCCGGCCCCGAGCGCTCTCGTCGTCAACAACTATCCGCCGCTCTCGTTCTACGGCGTTGGCTCGCTGGGCAATCTTCTCGCGGACAATCTCTTTGTCGGGCGCTGGCTGTCGCTGGTCGCGTTGATCGCCGTAAGCGTCGAAATCTTCGTCTGCGTTCGGGCACTGGCGGGCGGGATCTTCGGTCCCGCCATCGGGGCATTGTGGTACGTCGCGATCATGTCCCACAACTTCACGAACTATGTTGGGGCGAATGATCCGCAACTTGCCGGCGAGGCGATCATGGGGGGCGGCCTCGCATGGCTCCTGACCTCGGAACGATCGGGCGTGCGATCGGCGCTTGGTCCGCTGCTCGTCATGGTCATCGGTGGCTTCTGGAAGCACAGCATGATCGCGATCCCGCTGACTGCGGTGATCTGGCTCCTCGCACGCCGCCGCGCCAGCGCGATCCCCGCGGTCGTCGCCAGCGTGATCGCCGCGACCGCCGGGCTCGCGCTGTGTGGTGCAATCTTCGGATCCGATTTTTTCCGCAACCTGTTCACGGCCCGTGACTACGACATCGCTCACCTGATCGGCAATCTCGGTCATCTGCAGTGGTCCGCGCTTGCCGCGCTGATCTGGCTTTGCTGGGTGTTCACCAGCAGCACGGATGGCGCCAGATTCACGGCCCTTCACGTTCCGATCGCCCTGGCCTCCTGCATCGTGCAATGGTTTGGTGACAAGATATACGGAAATGCCGAGTTCGATCTGATCCTGGCGCTCGGTATCGCGATCGGCGTCACATGTGCATCACTCGAAAGCAGTCCGCTGGCCAAACACCTATCGGGATCCGCCGCCAAGATTACGGTCGTGTCGCTGCTTCTGTTTCGTCTTCTCGCGTCGGATCGTCAGGAAACGCTGCTCGTCCTGTTCGATCCGCAGTTTGCCGAGCAGTTTGCGAAGAGAGAGCGAACCATCGAGCGCGAGGCCGCGCAGGTCACGGCGATTAAGGGAGACGTCTATTGCCCGATCAAGACGATCTGCCGGTCTGCCGGCAAGCCATTCGTGGTCGATGACTTCAGGATCGAAGAGATGCTCGCAACGGGACTGATCGAGCAGAACGAGCTCGACAAGCTTCTTGCGGTCCGCAACATCGCGACGTTCAGGAGCGATCCGGCCGCCATGGGGACGATCGACACGTCGTTGTCGCACGCGGTGCGGCGCGGCCTGATGCCGTAGGCGCAAGATGACCCCGCCGCGCGCGGGCGCGCGCGACACCGCAGCGCTGGGTAAAAATGCCTACGCCGAAGCCGTCGTCTTGAAACTATCCTTTTGAAGTCGCCAATTGCTGGACTTCGTTGTCGACCCGGCCCATATCGGCAGGGCCGAAGGTAACGGGGCCGACCCTGGGGAGCGTCCAACTTCAGGGCAGCAAATGGAAGTCGAGGGAGGATGTGCGATGAGTGACGGCAAGAATGGGCTGCAACTGCGTTCGCTGCTCAAGAAGAATGGCGAACTGGAGCTATCGCTGGTCAATGTCCCGACCGCCGAGCCCGGCCCCGACGAAGTCGTGGTCCGGGTCGAGGCGAGCCCGATCAATCCGTCCGATCTCGGCCTCCTGATCGGCCCGGCCGACATGTCATCGGCCAAGGTTTCCGGCAGCAGGGAATTGCCCGTGGTGACCGCCCGGGTGCCGGAGGCGGCGATGGCCGGCCTCGCCGCGCGGCTCGACGAGTCGATGCCGGTCGGCAATGAAGGCGCCGGCGTCGTGATCAAGACCGGCTCCTCGGACGCCGCGAAAGCGCTGATGGGCAAGACGGTCGCGATGATCGGCGGCGCGATGTATGCGCAATACCGTACGCTGCGTGTCAACGAATGCCTGCCGCTGCCCGAAGGCATCACGCCGGCGGAAGGCGCATCCTGTTTCGTCAATCCTTTGACCGCGCTCGGCATGACCGAGACGATGCGGCGCGAGGGACACAAGGCGCTGGTGCATACCGCGGCGGCGTCGAACCTCGGCCAGATGCTCAACAAGATCTGCCTCAAGGACGGCATCGGCCTCGTCAACATCGTGCGCAACAAGGAGCAGGCCGACATCCTGCACAGGATCGGCGCCAAGCACGTCGTCGATTCCAGCGCACCCAGCTTCATGGACGATCTGACCAGCGCGCTGGTCGAGACCGGCGCGACCATCGCCTTCGACGCGATCGGCGGCGGCAAGCTCGCCGGGCAGATCCTGGTCGCGATGGAGACCGCAATCAACAAGACCGCCAAGGCCTACAGCCGCTACGGCTCGAATGTGCACAAGCAGGTCTATGTCTATGGTAGCCTCGACACCCGCTCGATCGAGCTGCCGCGCGGCTTCGGCATGGCCTGGGGCGTCGGCGGCTGGCTGCTGTTCCCGTTCCTGATGAAGATCGGCCCGGAGGCCGGCAACAAGCTGCGCCAGCGCGTGGTGGCCGAGTTGAAGACCACGTTCGCAAGTCACTACACCAAGGTGGTGTCGTTGCAGGGAACCTTGCAGCTCGACAACATCGCCGTCTATGGCAAGCGCGCAACCGGCGAGAAATTCCTGATCAACCCGAACAAGGGCTGAGGATCGAAGCGAAAGGCTGTCCCCGGGCAGCTCCAAGCTTGGCGCAGAAGCGAACATCCGCGCGCTTCCCAATCGCTGGAAATCGCGGTCATATTCCGTCCGGAGACGCTTGGCGTTTTGAGCCAGCGTCTCGGTCTGCGGAAGGAGAATGCGCGTGAAAGAACTCGCTGGAAAGATTGCGTTCGTGACCGGTGCTGCCTCAGGCATCGGGCTGGGGATCGCGACTGCTCTCGCCCAGGCGGGGGCGAAAGTCATGCTTTGCGATATCGAAGAACAAGCCCTGTCCGCGGCGATCGAGCGATTGAAGAGCACCAACGCCGATGTCGACGGCGTGAAAGCGGACGTCTCACTCAAGTCCGAACTCGTGGCGGCGGCCGAAGCCACGATTGCCCGCTATGGCAAGGTGCATATCCTGGTCAACAATGCGGGCGTCGGTGGCGGTGGGCCCTATGGCGCCTGGACCGATGCGTCCTGGGATTGGACCCTGGGGGTCAACCTGATGGCGACCATCTGGGGGATCGAGATTTTCGGGCCGTTGATCGAGCAGCATGGCGAAGGTGGACACATCGTCTCCACAGCCTCGATTGCTGGGCTTATCTCAGGAGGGAGCACGGCATACAACGTTTCAAAGTACGGCGTCGTCGCGCTGTCCGAGGGCTTGCGGCTCGAGCTGGCGCCCCGCGGGATCGGCGTATCGGTGCTGTGTCCCGGGTTCATCCGCACTCAAATCGTGGACTCAAGGCGCAACCTGCCGCAGCGCTTCGAGGGCGAGCTCCGTGTCTTGCCGACGTCGGGCCCGATTGCCGAACGGATCAATCTGGTCCGGGAACGCATCTCCCAAGGCATCGATCCCATGTATGTCGGTGAGCTGGTCCGCGAAGGCGTCGAGAACGACTGGCCCTATATCTTCACCGACCTCGAATTCGAGCCGATCATCGACGCGCGCTTCGCCGCAATCAAGCAAGGCTTCGACCATATCCGCCGGCGCAACCCGAAACGGTAGGCGCGCAGCGTTCCACCAGACCGATGGGCGTCGTCGGGCGGTCGTGCTGCCCGAGGCAAATTCTACTCGCGCATGAATGCCAGCCCCCTGGAGCGCTTGTGACGCTCGAGGGCATGGCCGATCAGCACATCCATCAGCGCGGGCTGCGGCAGGCCGCTGGCCTCCCACAGCCGCGGATACATGCTGATATTGGTGAAGCCGGGCAGGGTGTTCGCCTCGTTCACGAACGCCTGCTCGCCGTGCAGGAAGAAGTCGATGCGCGCCATGCCTTCGCAGCCGAGCACGCCGAACGTCCTGATCGCGAGCTCCTTGATGCGATCGGCGACGGCGGGCGGGACGTCGGCGGGCACCTGAAGCAGGGCGCCGTCGGCATCGAGATATTTTGCGTCGTATGAGTAGAAGCCGTGCTTGTCGGACGGCACGATCTCTCCGAGCTGGGAGGCCCGGACGCGGCCCTCGGCATCCTCGAGCACGGCGCATTCGACTTCCCGGACCGGCGCGACACAGCGCTCGATCAGGATCTTGCTGTCGAAGCGGAGCGCCAATCGGCAGCCGCTCTCGAACTCCTCCGCATTGCCTGCCCGCGACACGCCGACCGATGATCCCATGTTGGCTGGCTTGACGAACAGTTCGCGCGACCCGAGCGCGCCGACCGCATCGGCATAGCTGATCGGAGCCGCAGCCGACATCACGACAAAGGGGACGATCGGCAATCCCGCCTCGCGCATCAGGCGCTTGGCGACATCCTTGTCCATGCCTGCCGCCGAGCCCATCACGCGCGAGCCGACATAGGCCACGTCGGAGAGTTCGAGCGCACCCTGCACGGTGCCATCCTCGCCGTTCGGGCCGTGCAGGACTGGGAAGACGACATCGAACGCCGGCAATTCCGCAGGTGCCGCCGATCCCTGTAGCACGACGACGCGGCCCTGTCGGCCCGGCAGCAAGGCGAGTTGCGGGCCGTGGTCTGGAATGGTGAGTGATCCGCTACCTGCGCCGGCGCCGTTGCCTGCGTCGGCTGCGATCCAGCGGCCGTCCCGGGTGATGCCGATCGCCGTGGTCTCGTAGCGATCCGGGTCGAGCGAGCGAAGCACGTTCGCTGCCGACGCCCGCGACACGTCATGTTCGGCCGATCGCCCGCCGAACAGGATTGCGACCCGTATCTTGCGCTCTGCCATGGCGTGCTCGTCGGTCAACCGGAAAGGTGCATGGAATCGAGCCACAGTATGGTTCGAGGAACATGTCGACAATTGGCCCCGGGTTGCGTCTGAGCCGGCTTTCAGGCGGAATGGCTTTTAACGGCGCCGGACGGCGCTCGCCCAAGAGGCAGAGGAGCAGGGCTCGTTCGGTCAATTTCGTGAACGCTGCGTTTCCGGAATTGGACGATCCATGCACTTGCATCGTTCTTGGCGCGCCGGTAGGTGAGGTCGACGCTTTCACGCGCAACCCGAGGGGAATTGCTATGGCCTATAACATTGTCACCATCGTCGGCAGCATCCGCAAGGAGAGCCTGTCGCTCAAGATCGCCAATGCGCTGGCCAAGCTCGCGCCCGCCTCGCTCAAGCTCGACGTCACGACGCTGCACGGCATCTCCTTCTTCAACCAGGATCTCGAAGCGGCCCCGCCGGCCGACTGGCTGGCGTTCCGCGAGAAGCTGCAAAAATCGAACGGCGTGCTGTTCGTGACCCCTGAATACAACCGCTCGATCCCGGGCGTGCTGAAGAACGCGATCGACGTTGGCTCGCGGCCCTATGGCAAGAGCTCGTTCGCCGGCAAGCCGGTCGGCCTGATCGGCAATTCGCCCGGACCGCTCGGCGGCGTAAGCGCGGTGAAGCATTTGCAGAACATCCTGCCCGGCATCGCCGGCCCGATCCTCGGCCAGCCGGAGACTTACCTCAATGGCGTCGGCGATGCCTTCGACGACAAGGGCGAACTGACCAAGGAGTCGCTCAAGGGCGTGCTGCAACAGTATCTCGACGCCTTCGCGGCCTTCGTCGAAAAGCAGAACCGCTGAGCTGCTGAAGCGCGCGGCGCTTTCGTGGTCAAATGGTCGCGCCCTTAGCACTCCGTTAACCGCCATGGCCGCATCTTCGCGGCCATGGTTTCCCGCACGCGCCTCAAATCGATCCTGTCCGGTCTCGCCCTCTACACGCTGGCGGCGCTGATGGTCGGCTATTTCGGCGTCAACGCCTACACCGGCAAATACGGCCTGAACGCGCGCCAGGAGCTCGATCAGGAGATCATCGCGCTGACTTCGGAGCTGGCGCGATTGAAGAAGGAGCGGGCCGAAGGCGAGCAGCGGGTGTCGCTGCTGCGGTCGGATCGAGTCGATCCCGACATGCTGGACGAGCGTGCGCGCTTCCAGCTCGACTACGTCAACCCGCGTGATCTGGTTCGGATCAACAAGTCGAACTGACTTGCGTTCTCAAATTTCAAAAACACTCACGCGCTATCACAAAAGTGTCGCGCCGCGCTGCACTGCGGCATAGCAAAATTCCATCCAGCGAACGCAATCCTTCCAAGGCGATTTGAGTTGGGTTAGAGAGGGTTCTCCGACTTCTCTCACCCGGAATTGCCATGGCCGCACCCAAGAAAACCGTCGCAAAAGAATCAGGGCAGGAGAAGGCTGGCTCGCCGCCCGAGTTCACCAGGGAACAAGAGCTCAAGGCTCTGCGCGACATGCTGCTGATCCGGCGCTTCGAGGAGAAGGCCGGTCAGCTCTACGGCATGGGTGCAATCGGCGGTTTCTGCCATCTCTACATCGGCCAGGAAGCCGTCGTGGTCGGCATGCAGATGGCGCTGAAGCCGGGCGATGAGGTCATAACGGGCTACCGTGACCACGGCCACATGCTGGCCTGCGGCATGGAATCCAGGGGTGTGATGGCCGAACTGACTGGCCGCCGCGGCGGCTATTCCCGCGGCAAGGGCGGCTCCATGCACATGTTCAGCAAGGAGAAGCATTTCTACGGCGGTCACGGCATCGTGGGTGCGCAGGTGTCGCTCGGCACCGGCCTTGCATTCGCCAACCGCTATCGCGGCAACGATAACGTCAGCGTGACCTATTTCGGCGACGGCGCGGCCAACCAGGGCCAGGTCTACGAAAGCTTCAACATGGCGGAGCTGTGGAAGCTGCCGGTGATCTATGTGATCGAGAACAACCGCTATGCGATGGGCACTTCGGTGTCGCGCGCGTCTGCCCAGCAGGATTTCTCCAAGCGCGGCGTCTCCTTCAACATTCCCGGCAAGCAGATCGACGGCATGGACGTGCGCGCGGTGAAGGCCGCCGCCGATGAGGCTGCGGCCTGGTGCCGCGGCGGCAATGGTCCGATCATTCTGGAAATGCAGACCTACCGCTACCGTGGTCACTCGATGTCCGATCCCGCCAAGTACCGCACGCGCGAGGAGGTCGAGAAGGTTCGTCACGACCAGGACCCGATCGAGCAGGTGCGCAACCGCTTGCTGGCCTCAGGCGTGAGCGAGCAGGACCTCAAGGCGATCGACGCCGAGGTGCGCGAGATCGTCAACGAAGCCGCCGACTTCGCACAGCACGATCCGGAGCCCGATCCGTCCGAGCTCTACACCGACATCTACCGCTGACCCCACCCGCGCAGACTAATTTCAAGACCGATTTCGGGAGCCGATATGCCCATTCAAGTGCTGATGCCTGCGCTGTCGCCCACCATGGAGAAGGGCAACCTCGCCAAATGGCTGAAGAAGGAAGGCGAGACCATCAAGTCCGGTGACGTCATCGCCGAGATCGAGACAGACAAGGCGACGATGGAGGTCGAGGCCACCGACGAGGGCACGCTCGGCAAGATCCTGATTCCGGAAGGCACCGCCGATGTCGCGGTGAATACGCCGATCGCCACCATCCTGGCCGACGGCGAAAGCGCCGCCGATCTCGCCAAGGCGCCGGCCGCTGCGGCGCCGCAGCCGAAGGCCGCGGAGGCTGCACCTGCTGCCGACGCCAAGTCGGATGCAAAGGCGGAAGCGCCGGCCGCGCCGGTCAGCGAGGCGCTGCCCGATCCGGAAATTCCGGCCGGCACCGAGATGGTCACGCAGACCATCCGCGAGGCGCTGCGCGATGCGATGGCCGAGGAGATGCGCCGCGACGGCGACGTCTTCATCATGGGCGAAGAGGTCGCGGAATATCAGGGCGCCTACAAGGTGACGCAGGGCCTGTTGCAGGAGTTCGGCGCGCGGCGCGTGATCGATACGCCGATCACCGAGCACGGTTTTGCCGGCGTCGGCGTCGGCGCCGCGATGGCCGGGCTGAAGCCGATCGTCGAGTTCATGACCTGGAATTTCGCGATGCAGGCGATCGACCAGATCATCAACTCCGCGGCCAAGACGCTGTATATGTCCGGCGGCCAGATGGGCTGCTCGATCGTGTTCCGCGGCCCGAACGGTGCCGCCGCCCGTGTCGCCGCCCAGCACAGCCAGGACTACGCCGCCTGGTATTCGCAGATCCCGGGCCTCAAGGTGATCGCGCCGTACTCGGCCGCCGACTACAAGGGCCTGCTCAAGGCCGCGATCCGCGATCCCAATCCGGTGGTCTTCCTCGAGAACGAAATGCTGTACGGCCACACCGGCGAGGTGCCGAAGCTGCCCGATTTCGTGGTGCCGATCGGCAAGGCGCGGATTGCGCGCTCCGGCAAGGACGTCACCATCGTCTCCTTCGGCATCGGCATGACCTATGCGGTGAAGGCGGAGGCGGAATTGCGCGGCATGGGTATCGATGTCGAGATCATCGATCTCCGCACCATCCGTCCGATGGACACCGAGACGATCATCAACTCGGTGAAGAAGACCGGCCGTGCGGTCACGGTCGAGGAGGGCTGGCAGCAGAGCGGCGTCGGCTCCGAGGTCGCCGCGCGCATCATGGAGCATGCGTTCGACTATCTCGACGCTCCCGTTGCGCGCGTCTCCGGCAAGGACGTGCCGATGCCTTACGCAGCCAACCTCGAGAAGCTCGCTCTGCCTTCCGTCGCCGAGGTGGTCGCGGCCGCCAAGGCCGTGTCCTACCGGTAGCGCCGATGGCCGGTCCCAAAGAGCAGCCGCTGCCGCCCGACGTGATGGGGCGCGACGATGCCATCGAGGTGCTGCGCGCCTTCGTCGTCGATGGCGGCCTGTCGATCGCGTTCCAGCGCGCCTTCGAGGAGCCGGACATGTGGGGGCTGATGCTCGTCGACATCGCCCGCCATGCTGCGCGTGCCTATTCGCGCGAGAGCGAATACACCGAGGACGAAGCGCTCGCGCGCATCGTCGAGATGTTCGAAGCCGAAATCGCCCGGCCGACCGACATGGGCCAAACCAAACCGCGGTCGCAACAAGGTCACTGACAATGCCGATCAATATTCTCATGCCCGCGCTGTCGCCGACGATGGAAAAGGGCAACCTCGCCAAGTGGCTCAAGAAAGAGGGCGACAAGGTCAAGTCCGGCGACGTGATCGCGGAGATCGAGACCGACAAGGCGACGATGGAAGTCGAGGCGGTCGATGAAGGCACGATCGCCAAGATCGTGGTGCCCGAGGGCACCCAGGACGTGCCGGTCAACGACGTGATCGCGGTGCTCGCCGGCGACGGCGAGGACGTGAAGGCGGCGGCTAACGCCGGAGGCGGCGCGGCACCGGCGGCCAAGCCTGCCGAGGCACCGAAGCCCGCCGAAGCAGCTAAGCCGGCTCCTGCGGCCGCGCCTGAGCCGAAACCGGCCGCTGCACCGGCGCCACAGCCGGCAGCAGCTCCCGCGGCGCAGGCCAATGGACACGCCCGCATCTTCTCGTCGCCGTTGGCGCGGCGCCTCGCCAAGGAAGCCAATATCGAGATCGCCCGCATCACCGGCACCGGCCCGCACGGCCGCGTGGTCGCGCGTGACGTCGAGGAGGCCAAGTCCGGCAAGGGCCTGAAGGCGCCGGCGGCTGCGCCCGCAGCGGCCGGCCCGAGCATCGCGCCGTCGATGTCGGACAAGCAGATCCTGGCGCTGTACGAGCCGGGCTCCTACGAAATCGTCCCGCATGACGGCATGCGCCGCACCATCGCGCAGCGGCTCACCGCCTCGGTGCAGAATGTCCCGCACTTCTACCTGACCATCGACTGCGACATCGGCAAGCTGCTCGCCGCGCGCGAGGAGATCAACGCGTCAGCGCCGAAGGACAAGGAGAAGAAGCCGCTCTACAAGATCTCGGTCAACGACTTCGTCATCAAGGCGATGGCGGTGGCGTTGCAGAAGATCCCGAACTGCAACGTGAGCTGGACCGAAGGCGGCATGCTCAAGCACAAGCATTCCGACGTCGGCGTCGCGGTGGCGATGCCGGGCGGCCTGATCACCCCGATCATCCGCAAGGCCGAGACCAAGACGCTGTCGACCATCTCCAACGAGATGAAGGATTTCGCCGCGCGCGCCCGCGCCCGCAAGCTGAAGCCGGAGGAATACCAGGGCGGCACCACCGCAGTCTCCAACCTCGGCATGTACGGCATCAACCACTTCACCGCCGTGATCAACCCGCCGCATGCCTCGATCCTCGCGGTCGGCACCTCGGAGGAGCGCCCCGTCGTACGTGGCGGCAAGATCGAGATCGCACAGATGATGAGCGTCACCCTGTCGTGCGACCACCGCGCCATCGACGGCGCGCTCGGTGCCGAGCTGATCGGCGCCTTCAAGCAGTTGATCGAAAACCCCGTGATGATGATGGTCTGACGGGGATCGACCATGTACGCGATCTACGGTCCGTACGTCGTCCTCGCGGCCATCGCCATCGCGTTGCTCGTCGCGGTTAGCCGCGACCTCATTTCCACGATCCAGTTCAGGATCATGATCATCGGGACCGGCGTGCTCGCGCTGGTGTGGGCCGTGCTGCTCGGCACGGTCTGGCAGGAGTACAGGTAATGGCCGACACATCCTTCGACGTCATCATCATCGGCTCCGGCCCCGGCGGCTACGTCACCGCGATCCGCGCCGCCCAGCTCGGCTTCAAGACCGCGATCGTCGAGAAATCCTATCTCGGCGGCATCTGCCTGAACTGGGGCTGCATCCCGACCAAGGCGCTGCTGCGCTCGGCCGAGATCTACCATTACATGCAGCACGCCAAGGATTACGGGCTGTCGGCGGACAACGTCTCGTTCGATCCGAAGGCGGTGGTGCAGCGCTCGCGCGGCGTCTCGAAGCGGCTCAACGACGGCGTCGGCTTCCTGATGAAGAAGAACAAGGTCACGGTGATCTGGGGCGACGCCACGATCGACGCGCCCGGCAAGATCACGGTGAAGAAATCCGCGGTCGAAGCGCCGAAGGGCGCCAGCGGCGAGGGCGTCTATCAGGCCAAGCACATCATCGTCGCGACCGGCGCGCGGCCGCGCGTGCTGCCCGGGCTCGAGCCCGACAAGAAGCTGATCTGGACCTATTTCGAGGCGATGGTGCCGGAGCGGATGCCGAAGTCGCTGCTGGTGGTGGGCTCGGGCGCGATCGGCATCGAATTCGCCTCGTTCTTCCACACCATGGGATCCGACGTCACCGTGGTCGAGGTGTTGCCGCAGATCCTGCCCGTCGAGGACGCGGAGATCGCCGGGCTGGCGCGCAAGCGGTTCGAGAAGATGGGCATCAAGATCATGTCCTCGACCAAGGTGACGAAGCTGGAAAAGAAGGCCGACAGCGTGGTCGCGACCATCGACGACGGCAAGGGCCAGCCCCAGACCAAGGAATTCGAGCGCGTGATCTCGGCGGTCGGCGTGGTCGGCAATATCGAAAATCTCGGGCTGGAGAAGCTCGGCGTCAAGACCGACCGCGGTTGCATCGTGATCGACGGCCTCGGCAAGACCAACGTCCCCGGGATCTATGCGATCGGCGACGTCGCAGGACCCCCGATGCTGGCGCACAAGGCTGAGCATGAGGGCGTGATCTGCATCGAGGCGATCAAGGGCCTGCATCCGCATCCGATGGACAAGCTGCTGATCCCGGGCTGTACCTATTGCAACCCGCAGGTCGCCTCGGTTGGCCTCACGGAAGCCAAGGCCAAGGAGGGCGGCCGCGAGATCCGCATCGGCCGCTTCCCGTTCGTCGGTAACGGCAAGGCGATTGCGCTCGGCGAGGACCAGGGCCTCGTCAAGGTGGTGTTCGACAAGAAGACCGGGCAGTTGCTCGGCGCGCATATGATCGGCGCCGAGGTGACCGAGCTGATCCAGGGCTATGTGGTGGCGATGAACCTGGAGACCACGGAAGAGGAATTGATGCACACCGTGTTCCCGCATCCGACCTTGTCGGAGATGATGAAGGAAGCGGTGCTGGATGCGTACGGAAGGGTGCTGAATATTTGAGAGCCGCGGCTCAAGATTTGCCAGTTCCGTCATCCTGAGGCGCTCGCGAAGTGTGCCTCGAAGGATGAACGGTCCGGATCGAACAGCGGGGCCTGTCGCCCTTCGAGGGCCGCTGAAGAAGCGGCCACCTCAGGGTGACGGGTCTCATAGTGGTGAACCCAAGAACAAGAAAGAGCGCACCTCGTGAAAGACAACGACAACCTGACCATCGAACGCCCGACCTTCGTCACCCATCTCGAATGCGCGATGGAGGGGGATCATTATCCCGCCGACCAGGTGCACAATCTGTCCAAGGCCGGCAAACCGCTGTTGGTGCGTTACGACCTGGCGGGCGTGAAGAAGGCGCTGACCAAGGATGCGCTGGCGCAGCGTCCCGCCGATCTGTGGCGCTATCGCGAGCTGCTGCCGGTGCGCAAATGCCAGGACATCGTCAGCCTCGGCGAAGTCACGACGCCGCTGATCCGGCTGCCGAAGCTCGGCGCGAAGCTCGGCGGCGGCGAGATCATCGTCAAGGACGAGGGACGGCTGCCGACCGGCTCGTTCAAGGCGCGCGGGCTGGTCATGGCGATCACCATGGCGAAGGAACTGGGCGTCTCCGCCATTGCGATGCCGACCAACGGCAATGCCGGCGCTGCGCTGGCGGCCTATGCGACCTCCTGCGGCATCAAGACCACGATCTTCTGCCCGGCCGACACGCCGGAGGTGAATGTCAGCGAGATCGAGCTCCAGGGCGCCACCGTCTACCGCGTCAACGGCTACATCGACGACTGCGGCAAGATCGTCGGCGAGGGCAAGGCGAAAGTCGGCTGGTTCGATACCTCGACCCTGAAGGAGCCGTACCGGATCGAGGGCAAGAAGACGATGGGCCTCGAGCTCGCCGAGCAACTCGGCTGGGACGTGCCCGACGTGATCTTCTATCCGACCGGCGGCGGCACCGGCCTGATCGGCATGTGGAAGGCCTTTGCCGAGATGGAGGCGCTGGGCTGGATCGGGGCGAAGCGCCCGCGGATGATCGCGGTGCAGGCCGAAGGCTGCGCGCCGATGGTCCGCGCATTCGAGGCGGGGGAGCGCCATGCGACTCGCTGGGAGGATGCGCACACGATCGCGATGGGCATCCGCGTGCCGCAGGCGATCGGCGACTTCCTGATCCTGCGCGCGGTGCGTGAGAGCAAGGGCTTTGCGATCGCCGTCGATGACGACAAGATTTCTGCCGCGCTCAACGAGGTGGCGCGCGAGGAGGGGCTGCTGCTGTGCCCCGAAGGGGCTGCAACCTACGCCGCCTACAAAGAGAGCCTCGCCGACGGCCGCGTTACCAAGAGCGACCGCGTGATGCTGTTCAATTGCGCCAGCGGCCTGAAATACCCGTTGCCGCCGGTCACCCGCACGCTCGACCGGCACAAGCCGATCGACTTCTCGCAGTTCTGACGCCTCATCCGAAGGGCCATCTTGTCGAAAGGTGGCCCTTCAAAAATGATACGACAACGAAATTCGAGGGGAAGCGTGATGCGGAAGCTGGTGCTGGCCGTGCTGGCGATGGTGGCGTTGACGGGAACCGTCGCGGCAGAAACCTATCCGGCGCACCCGATCACCATCGTGGTGCCGTTCGCGGCCGGTGGTCCATCGGATGCGATGGCGCGTATCCTCGGCGAGCGCATGAAGCAGTCGCTCGGCGAGGTGGTCCTGATCGAGAACGTGACCGGGGCGGGTGGCTCGATCGGCGTCGGCCGCGCGGTGCGCGCCGCGCCGGATGGCTACACCGTCTCGTTCGGTCATCTCGGCACCCACGTCGCGAATGGCGCGATCTACAAGCTCGGCTACGACCTGGTCGACGATCTCGAGCCGGTGGTGCTGCTGCCGAGCAACCCGATGATCATCGTCAGCAAGAACGACGTGCCGGCGAAATCGCTGAAGGAACTGCTGGCGTGGCTGAAGTCGCGGCCATCGCCACCGACCGCGGGCACCGCCGGCGCCGGCAGCGGCAGCCATATCGCCGGGCTCTATTTCGAGAACGTCTCCGGCATCAAGCTGCAATACGTGCCGTATCGCGGCACCGGGCCGGCGCTGAATGACCTCGTCGCCGGTCAGATCGACATCATCGTCGACCAGACCTCGAACTCGATCAACCAGGTCCGCGCCGGAAACATCCGTGCCTATGCCGTCACCGATTCCAAGCGGGTTGCGAACGCGCCGGAGGTGCCGACGGTCGACGAGGCCGGCCTGCCGGGCTTCCACATGACGCTGTGGTCCGGGCTCTGGGTGCCGAAAGGCACGCCGAAGGAGATCGTGGCCAAGCTCAACACCGCGGCGGTGCAGGCGCTGCGCGATCCCGCCGTGAAGAAGCAGCTCGAAAATCTCGGCTTGCAGATGCCGCCGCAAGACCAACTCACGCCGGAAGCGCTCGGTGCCTGGCAGAAGGCGGAAATCGCCAAATGGTGGCCGATGATCAAGGCCGCCAATGTGAAGGTCGATTGAGAGGCCGGTCCACATTTCGGCGCGGGCGCCCATGAAGAATCTCGTTCTTGCTTGGCTTGTCTCCAGCGCCGCCTTTACAGTCGCCTTCGTCGGATGGATGATCTATTGGGCGATGTCGGATGGTGCACCCGTTCCATCCGGAGGCGCCATTCTTCGTTTGTCCTTGATCGCCCTGGCTGCTGCGCTGATCGTCCAGCTCGTTTACGGCGGCCTCGTCTACCTTATTCTGACGCGAAGCGGGCTCTGGAGTATTTGGACAATTGCGTTCGTGTACCTGTTGCCGGTCTTCTTCATCGACTACGGGATCGACACTCAGCGTGAGGCCCGCGGGATGATCGCCTGGATGGTGTTCGCCTGCCTCGTCGCAGGCGTGTCTTGGTTTTTCGCCCGCGCCGAGGTTCGTACGGAGACCGATCTGCTGTAGCGGCCGCAGTTGATCTCACTGCGCCGGCGCGGCGTTGCTCTCCTGCGTCACGACGCGGTCGCTGCTCTTTGCTGCGAGCGCAGTGCCTGCATCCTCGAAGCGCGCCTGATACACCGCGAAATTCTCCATCACGCGCTGCACGTAGTTGCGCGTCTCCGACAATGGAATCCGCTCGACCCAGTCGATCGCATCGACATTGGGGTCGCGCGGATCGCCATAGGCCTTGATCCAGTCGCGGACCCGGCCGCGGCCGGCATTGTAGCCGGCAAAGGTCATGATGTGGCAGCCACGGTATTCCGACAGCAGGGCGCTCAACTCGGCCGCACCCATCTGGGTGTTGTAGACCGGATCGGACACCATCCTGTCCCAGTCGTAGCTGACCTTGAAGCGCTTGGCGGTGTCGCGGCCGGCTTCCGGCGTCACCTGCATCAGGCCGACGGCGTTGGCTGCCGACTTGTCGCGCTGGTCGAACGCGCTCTCGGTACGCGCGATCGAGTAGGTCATGCTGCGCCCGATATCGGGAGCGATCGGGGCGTGCCTGGGAATGCCGATGACCGGGAAGGCGTAGTGGTCGAAGGCAAAGCCGCGGCCGAGCGCGATCTTGCCGAGTTGCAGCATGGTGCGGGCATCGTTGCGACGGCCGGTGAGTTCGCCGAGCGCCTCGAGCATGCCGACGTCGGTGCTTTCCTCGGCGAGGTCGGCGACGAAATAGAGCACGACGTCCGGCTCGCCGATCGCGTAGAGCATGTCGGCGGCCCGCACCCGCTCGTCGGCGGCCATGCTGCCGGCGTTGGCCGCTGATGTCGGCGCGCGCAGCTCGATGCCATCACGGCCGAGCTTGGCCAGCGCGAGCTGGCCGTAATAGGCGGTCGGGTAGCGCGCAGCAGCCTGATAGTCGGCCCGCATCGCCGCGGAGTTGCCGAGCGCCTCGGCGGCCCGGCCGCGCCAATAGGCGGCGCGCGCCAGCACGGTCGGGTTGGTCTGGCCTTCGTCGATGTGAGCGAAATGCGCCGCGGCGGTGCTGGCATCGTCGAGATAGCGCAGCGCGATCCAGCCGCGCATGAAGTGCATGTCGGAACGGTAGTAGGGGTTGTCCGGCGGCGCCGCGCCCCGGATTACGTCATAGGCCGCCTGGTACTCACCCTGGTCGAGCAGCTTGCGGGAGAGGATGCGGCGCTCGCGCCACCATTGATCGGTGTCTTGCAGCGCCATCGTCTCGGGCGCAGCCGCGATCGTCACGCGCGCCGCATCGTCGATCCTGTTCTTCGCGAGCAGCCACTGGATGCGGCAGAGCGTGTAGCCGAGGTCGCTACGGGCATCGGCCGGCACGTCGTTGAGCGTGTCCTCTGCCTTGCTCGATTGTCCGCGGACTGCCCCGCAGGCCTTCACGATGGCCACTGCATCGCTGCCGAGGTGCTGCGCCGCGCGCCTGGCACCGGTTAGATCCTTGGCGCCGATCCGCTTGTCCATGCGGGCGCGGTGATCGTCCGACGTCAGCAGGTCCTTGAACGCGTCGTAGGCGTCGCTCTCGGTCCGGTCCAGCAACTCTTCCGAGCGCCAGGCCTCGCGGACCAGCCGCGCGGCGCCATCGCGATCGCCTTCGACCAGCAAGGTGCGGGCGAGCGCGAACTTGCCCTTGGCGCTGATCGGCTGATCGAGGGTGAAGCCGTGCACCGTGGCCGGATCGCTGCGCTCCTGCCACAACCGCGCCTCGGCCCGCTTGCGCAGCAGCGTGACGCTTGGCCAGTCCGGGTTGGCGGTGACGAACGCGGCGTAACGGCTGAACGGCGCGCTCGATTCCGAATGCCGCAGCAGGTACCACTCGACGAGCTTCCGCCCCACCGGGTCGGTGATCTTCGCCTGGATGTCGGTCGCCTCGTCGGTCTTGCCCCGGCGCGCGGCAAGGATGGCGTCCCTGATCGTGGCGAGGTCGCCCGACAGTTGCGGCCCGGCGGGTTTCTCCGGCTCGGATGCCTTCGCGGTTTCAGCCGGCTTGGACGGAACGGATTTGGCCTTCGCTGACTTGGGTTTGTCGGCGCTGTGTCTGGCATGGCGACGCTTGCCGGAGGCAGCCTCGCGCGCGGACTTGGTGTTCGATTTGGTGTTGGACTTGGCGCTGGGCGCCTTCTTGTCCCCGTGGCCGCTCTTGGCCTGGTGATGCGGCTTGGCGATGGCATGAACGGGACACAGCGCAAGTGCTGCGGCGGTGGCGAAGCACGCCAGCGGACGTAGGCAACGGTTCATTCCCTGGTCCCCCCTGAGAAACCATGAGGCACAACAGAACGCGTCATACGGCGGCACAACCGCCGCAGATTACCACCACCCTCGATTCTCGAGTGTTAATGCGGCTGCAACTCAACAGGGAAAACACGGCAAAATATGGAACGCGGCGTGTGGAACCCGCCGGAACCGGGATTCCACGGGCGTCCAGGGGGCCGACATCGCGGTTTGACCGGTCGTGGCCGGCCTGTATGTTCGATGAGAAGGGCCGGGGGCGCGCATGTCGTGGACGGATCAATTGTTGCGGGCCAACGCGCCATGACGGTTGGCCTCACGACCATTGTGGACGGCGGCCGCTATTTCGAAGGCCCGCGCTGGCATCGCGGACGGCTGTGGTTCGTCGATTGCATGGCGCGGACGCTGCTTAGCGTCAGTCCGTCGGGTGACCTGCAAGAGCATGCCGCAGTGATCGATGACACGCCGTGTGGTCTCGGCGTGCTGCCCGACGGGGACATCGTCGTGCTGACGATGTTCAAGAAGCGGCTGCTGCGGTTCTCCGGCGGGACGCTCTCGCTCTATGCCGACCTCTCGAAACTCGCGATCGGCACCATCGACGACATGATCGTCGACGGGCAGGGGCGCGCTTATGTCGGCGATCTCGGCTTCGACTTGCCGCCGCCGGAGGGCCGCGGCGCGGTCGGCCGGATCATCCTGGTGATGCCGGACGGCAACGCGCGCGTCGTCGCGGATGGCTTGCGGTTTCCCAATGGCATTGCCGTCTCCGCCGACCATCAGCGGCTCGTCGTCGCTGAAATGGATGGCGCTTGCCTTGCCGACTACGACATCGCGTCGGACGGCGGCCTGAACCTCCGTGGGCGGCTCGGCCGCGTCAGCGACCCCGATGGCATCTGCCTTGATCGCGATGGAGCGGCCTGGGTCGCGTCATTCACGGAGGACGCCTTCGTCCGGATCGGCCGCGATGGTGCGGAGTGTGGGCGTATCGCCATCCCCGGGCGCCGCGCACTGGCCTGTGCGCTCGGTGGAGCGGATCGCAGGACGTTGTTCTGCCTCAGCGCGGCGACGTCGTATGCGGAGTTGAGGCAGGGCAAATCTGTGTCGCGGATCGACGTGGTCGCGGTCGATGCGCCAGGCGACGGCTATCCCTGATCCGTGCCTCACCGGCAAAGGGCTATTTGGACGAGGGCCGCCTGGAAAGCTGCTTCTTCTCCATCTTCTCCTTCTTTTTCAGGATATCGGCCTGGCTCCTGAAGGCGCGGGCGAGGGAGCGCATCTCGTCGGCGACAACGACATCGGCCGTCGCCGAAGCGACCCGTTCCGCGGTTTGCGCCTGCTTGCGAATTGCCTTGGCCATTTTCATGAAGCAACCAATCGTGTTGCGGCGGTCTGGTTCCGGATGCGGGCCAGTATCTTTCCGTCTTGAGTTTTGTTCCTGTTTCGTTCATAGTGGAGCGCATTCGGGAGAATGCGGCCATGGATGCCGAACGAGACCGCGAAATCATCAGACTATGGAATGAACTGCGCCGGCTACAGCGCGAGGGACGTCCGACGGCGTCGCTGGTCCGCAGGATCGAAACGGCGCTCGCGGCCAGGGAGCAGGAAGCGGCCTGACCCCAAGCCAAACCATCCGAAGCGCGCTCTATCGCCCGCCGTCAGGCCCCATCACCAGATTGGGCAGCCAGGTCGAGATCTCCGGGACGAAACACAGCAGCAGCACGGCGAGCATCATCAGCAGCACGAACGGCAGCGTGCCCCAGATCACCTCGCTCAAGGGGATGTCGGGCGCGACGTTGCGGATGACGAAGATGTTGAGGCCGACCGGGGGGTGGATCAGGCCCATCTCCATCACGATGGTCATGACGACGCCGAACCAGATGATGTCGAACTCGGCCGCGCGCAGCGGCGGCAGGATGATCGGAGCGGTCATCAGGATGATCGAGACCGGCGGCAGGAAGAAGCCGAGCACGATCACCATCACCAGGATCGCAAACAGCAGCTCCCAGCGCGGCAGATGCATCGCGACGATCGCCTCGGCCGCCGACTGCGAGATGTGCAGATAGCTCATCACGTAGGAATAGAGCAGCGACATGCCGATGATCAGCATCAGCATGGTGGATTCCCGGATCGTCGATTTCAGGATCGGCGACAGGTCGCTCGGCTTCCAGACGCTGTAGATCACCGCGATCAGCGCCAGCGCCAACAGGCCGCCGAGGCCCGCGGTTTCCGACGGCGTGGCATAGCCGCCATAGAGCGCGATCATCACGCCCGTCAGCAACAGCACGAACGGGATCACCCGCGGCAGCGCGCTGAAGCGCTCGGCCATGGTGAACTCGTCATGCTGCAAGATCGCTGCGTCCTTGCCGGTCGCGTCATAGACGGCTTTGGCCGTCGCATATTCCTTGCGGAAGCGGAACACGGCGTAGAGCCCGAACAACGTCACCAGCAGCAGGCCGGGGCCGATGCCGGCGAGGAACAGCCGCCCGAGCGATTTCTCGGCGGCGACCGCGAACAGGATCATCGTGATCGAGGGCGGCAGCAGGATGCCGAGCGTACCGCCGGCGGCGATGATCCCCGCGGCAAAGCCGCCGGAATAGCCGCGCTTGCGCATCTCCGGAATGCCGGCCGAGCCGATCGCCGAGCAGGTGGCGGGCGAGGAGCCGGCCATCGCCGCAAACAGCGCGCAGGCGAACACATTGGCGACGCCGAGGCCGCCGGGCACGCGGTGCAGCCAGGCATGCAGCGCCGAATAGAGGTCCTGGCCGGCGCGCGACTTGCCGATCGCCGCGCCCTTCAGGATGAACAGCGGGATCGACAGCAGCGTGATCGAGGCCATCTCCTCGTAGACGTTCTGCGTCACGGTATCGAGCGAGGCCGCCGGCATGTAGATCGCCATGAACACGACCGCGACCGCGCCGAGCGCGAATGCGATCGGCATGCCGGAGAACATCGCAAACAGGGTGGCAAGTCCGTAGGAGATGCCAATACCAAACACGGTCATCGGCGCGCGCCACCGGTCAACGGAATGAGGATTTGCAGCAGCAACTGGACGCAGAGCAGGGTCATGCCGAGCGCCATCAGGCCATAGGGGATCGCAAGCGGGGGCGACCACATCGAGTTGGATACCTGGCCGTCGACGTAAGCCTCGTGCGCGAGTGTCCAGGACTTCCAGGCGAAGAAGGTGCAGAACGCGAAGCTCGCGACGTCGACCAGCCACAGCCTGATGCCGTTGGCGCGGGCCGAGAGCAGGCCGACGAAGGCCTCGATGCTGACATGGCCGCGCTGGCTCTGCACATAGGCCGAGGTCATGAAAGTGGCGCCGACCAGCAGGAACACCGCCGCCTCGTCCTGCCAGTAGTTCGGGCTGTGGAACAGGGCGCGGCCGAGCACGCTGTAGCTCAGGATCACGCAGGCCGCGATCAGGGCGAGGGCTGCGAACACCACGATGACGTTGTTGCAGACGGACAGCGCGCGCCCAAGCATGGCCACGGGTGTATTACCCGTGGCGATGCAGTTGGTTTCGGCTTGATCCGCGACCGGACCATGCATCATGCGGGGACGTCGCTTGCGAGCTTCAGCAGGTTGGCGGCCATCGCCGTCTTGGCACCGTAATCCTTCCAAGCGGTGTCGCGGGCGATGTCGCGCCATTTGCCGACAATGGCGGCGTCGAGCGCACTGACCTTGGCGCCGGCCTTTTCATAGACCTTGGCGACCTCGACGTCGTCGTCCTGCGCGCCCTTGCGGCCGAACGCTTCGAGCTCGGCGCCGACGGCGAGGATGATGTCCTGCTGGTTCTTCGGAAGCTTGTCGAAGATCGCCTTCGACATCATCAGCGGCTCCAGCATGAACCAGTACGACGCGCCGGCACCGGACGTCAGCGACTTCGCGACTTCCTCGAGGCGGAACGAGATCAGGCTGGTCGACGAGGTGATGCCGGCGTCACACGCGCCGGTCTGCATCGCGGCGTAGATCTCGTTGGATGGCACCGACAGCACCGCGGCACCGGCGGTCTGCAACACCATGTCCATCTCGCGCGAGCCGCCGCGCACCTTCATGCCCTTGGCATCTTCCGGCGCGACGATCGCCTTGGAGCGGCTGGCGACGCCGCCGGCCTGCCAGACCCAGGAGATCAGGAGGATGCCCTTGTCGGCGAGAAAGTCGCTCAATGCCTTGCCGACCGGCTCCTTCTTCCAGCGCAGGCCCTGGTCGTAGGTGGTGACGAGGCCCGGCATCAGCCCGATATTGGTCTCCGGCAGTTCGCCGCCGGCATACGGCATCGGATACAGGCTGAGGTCGAGCGCGCCCTTGCGCATCGCCGAGAACTGCGCGTTGGTCTTGATCAGCGACGAGTTCGGATAGACCTCGGCCGTGAGGTCGCCGCCCGAGCGCTTGGCGACCTCGGCTGCGAACATCCGGCACAGCCGGTCGCGGAAGTCGCCCTTGTCGATCGTGCCGCCGGGGAATTGGTGCGAGATCTTCAGCGTGGTCGCGGCGTGAGCGGTCCCGACGCCCATCCGCAAGACGGCGGGCGCGGCGAGGGCGGATGCGAGGACGTGGCGGCGTGTGAGCATGGTTCTTCCCCTGAAGAGCTTCTTGAGTGGCTGTTAGGCCGGCGCGGAGTTCTAGCTTAGCCGGTCTTCGCGTGAGTTTTCTCTAATCTGATAGTTCGAGGCGCCCTGATAGTGCGGGCGGATGCACGACGGCAAGTGCTTGCCTTGCTGCGGCGCACACTGCGGCGTGGCGACGCACGGGGCGCGACTCGGGCGTGCGCCGCGATGGTTCAAGAATTCGTTATTGAGGTAACAGCTGAAGGTGCGGATGCGTCGAGCAGAGAGCGGCAGTCGTCGCGCTCACATTCGAACAAGGAACATCATCATGACCACCAGGACCCGCCTCGGCCTTTCCGCCGCGCTGCTCTCGTTCAGCATCGCGCTGGCGCCGGCCGCCTTCGCTCAGGACAAGATGGGCAAGGACGACGCGATGAAGAAGGAAGACACGATGTCCAAGGATGCGATGAAGAAAGACGGTGGCATGATGAAGAAGGACGACGCCATGAAGAAGGATGGCGGCGCGATGATGAAGAAAGATGACGGCATGAAGAAGAACTGATTGCCGGCACGCCTCGTCGTCAGCAGGCCCGCCGTCGTGGCGGGCCTGGTCACGTCTCAGCGCTTCTTCTTGCCACGCTCCTTGCGCGCCGCGTAGCGGGCGTCGCGCTTGGCCTTCTGCTCGGCGAGCAGCGCCTCCTCGCGGGCGGCTTCCTCTTCCTTCTCGCGCGCGATCCGAGCGGCCTCGGCAGCAGCGGCTTCTTCAGCAAGCCGCTGCTGCTCGGCCTTCTCGGCTTCGCGGGCCTCCTTGGCCTGGGTGCGGCGCGCGGCGATCGCAGCACGCTCCTCGGCCCGCGCCTTCACAGTGGGATCGTCGGCGCCCGGCTGGGCGCGAAACTTGTTGAGGAGGTTTTGCCGCGCCTGCAGGGCCGCCTTTTGGCGGTCGGCAAAACCCGGTTCCTTGAAGCCACTCATAGAGGAAGCCTTGCTGCTTTCTGTTCAGTGATGGGATGGGGTTCGGCGCTTCAATAAGTGAACAGCGGCGAAATTGCCAGTGGCGAACGGCGCGCCGGGGAGCAAGGGAGATATGAGCGCACAGCAATCGATCGATCATGGCCGTTGCAGCCACCCGATCAGGGGCCTGGTGAGTGGTTGGTCACCCGGTGCGCCGGAATTTCAGCCGCGTTGAAATTGTTCGCGCCGGGCGTTGCCCAGCACGCGGGCGACCGTTTCGGCGGTCATCGCGCTCCGGTCCGAGGCGCGCTGGGCTTCCAGCCTGTCGCGGGCCCTTTCGGTGATCAGGAGGCTGATCAGGCGCAACCTGCTGGTCTCGTCGACCGCCTCCGAGAGCAACTGCTTGTAACGCTGATAGTCGTAGGTCGCTTCTTGTTCGCTCACCGGCACGCTCCGCACCACGCGCTCTCGTCGGGGTGCAGCTTTTCGCGAGTCGCCGGCGCCCGCAATGGAATTGCAGCGCCGAGGCGGAGCGTGCGCAATTCATTGTACGAGTGTTGCAAAATTGATCGCACGCAACCGTGCAAACGGTCATGATACGGTCAACGGTAATAGGGGAACCGCAGCGGTCATGAGCGAATCCGACGACGGCGGCAACCGCCGAGGCGCGCTGATCGGATTGCTGATCGCGGTGGTCATGCTCGCGGTCGGCCTGTGGCTTGCACATGACCTGACGGCGGCGAGCAAGATGCAGGACTGCCTGATGTCGGGCCGCACCAACTGCAATGTGATCGAGCCGGCACGCTGATCCGATCTTGCGGCAGTGCAATATCGTTCCCACATCAAAACCAAAGACTCAGCCCGAACTGTCTGGTCCTGATTGTGATTTCAGTCACGCGTGGACAGGCGGGCGGTCTCATCGATTCCCAGAGATCGGCGGGAACCAAGGCCATGATATCCAAGCTGTGGTCCGTAAAGGGCGCGGCGCTGGCTGCCGCGGGGGCGGCGGGTGCCGTTTTGGTGGCGTATCTGTTCGCGGCGCTGGCGTCGCCCGAACCGGTGTCGAGCGCCGGGCTCGGACCGGACTGGCAATGCAGCCGGGTGGCTTTCGTGCTCACCATCTGCACCCGGGCAACCGAGGCCGTGGGCGAGAACCGGGCAATTCCCGTACGGGCGAAGGACGATTGTCCGCCGGAACTCTAGCCGGCTGTGCCGCTGTGGCGCGGCCGTCTTGGGCTACTTCTTGGTGGCGCCGCGCGGCTTGATCGACAGGCCGAGGCGCATCGCCATCTTCTTGATTCGCTCCGGCGAACGGCCGGTCGCCTTGACGACGTCTTCCAGCGACTTCGAGGAACGCGCCAATTCCATCAGTCGCCGGTCCTCCTTGAACGACCACCGCGGCTTTCGGGCCATCTTRTTGGTATCCTTGYRYATTGCMGGGCAACAAGGCCGCCAGGCGGGGTCGCCTGACGGCCTTGCCGGTGTGGGCCCGGACCTTGGGGAAGTGTCCGGTGGATAAGCAATACTGCTTCCGGATAAGGTCGCAATTGAAACCGGAATTTAACCTAACCTATCAAGGTTACTCGGATACAGCGTGGCAGGAGGCCTTATGCGCCAGGTCGCCATTTTGAGTGCCACAGCATTTTTGCTGTCCGGTTGCTGGTCCGACCCGGAGGTCACGGGATCGACCAACAGCTGCGCGTCCAATCTTTATAGCCAGTACAATCCGAAGGTCATGGACCAGTGCGTCAACGCCTGCATCAAATGCGACCACGGCGTTGTCACGACCTGCACGACCTCCTGCACGCTGAAGGGCGCACGATAACGGCGTGCCTTGCGCGGCAAGATGAACGTCTTTATCGCGTCTCGGTCGGCGGCGCCGTTGTTGCGCCGGAAACCGAGAGCGTGGAACAGCGATGAGCGGGCTTACCTATGTCGCGGTCGATTGGGGCACCAGCAGCTTCCGCCTCTGGCTTATGAACGCGAACGGCGAGGTGTTGGGCGAACGCCGGAGCGACCAGGGCATGACGGTCGCGGCCGGCACCGGCTTTGCGTCGGTGCTGCAATCGCATCTCGATGCGCTGGGTGTTGCGGCCGACCTTCCGGTCGTGATCTGCGGCATGGCGGGCGCGCGGCAGGGATGGGTCGAGACCGGCTATGTCGACGCGCCGGCACGTCTGTCCGACATCCTCACCGGCGCTGTCGCGGTACGTGGCTCGGCGCGCGACATTCGGATCCTGCCGGGGATCGCGCAGCGCGATGCCGCGGCACCCGATGTGATGCGTGGGGAAGAAACCCAGCTGCTCGGCGCACTCGGTCTGGACGCGGCAATTGACGCCGATGTCTGCCTGCCGGGAACGCACTCCAAATGGGTGCGGGTACGAAGCGGAACGGTCGAGCGCTTCGCGACCTTCATGACCGGAGAGCTGTTCGGCGCGATCGCGCGCGACACCATCCTGTCGCATGCGGTCGCGGGCGCGGAGGACGCGATCGATCGCGATGCGTTTTGCTCGGCCGTTGCAGCGGTGTTTGCGGCGCCGGCACTGTCGGCCAATCTGCTGTTCCGGGTGCGATCGCGGCAGTTGCTGTTCGGCGGCAGCGCGCAGTCGGCGCGTGAGACGATCTCGGGCACGCTGATCGGCGCCGAGCTCGCCGCTGGCCTTGCGGAGCGTGAGGCAGGCGCGCCGGTCACGCTGATCGCTTCGGGCCGTCTTCGACAACTCTATCAAACGGCACTCGAACGGCTTTCGATCCCGTTCAACGTGATCGATGCGGAGGAGGCGGTTCGCCGTGGCCTCGGCCACGCGGCGGCATCGATCTGGCGCAACTGAAGGATCAACGCATGAGCATTCCATTCCCGCCGATGCAGCGTCCGCTGGTCGCGATCCTTCGCGGGATCAAGCCGGAAGAAACGGCCGGCATCGTCAGTGCGCTGATCGAGGCCGGCATGACCGCGATCGAGATTCCGCTGAATTCACCGGAGCCGTTCCGCTCGATCGAGATCGCGGCGAAGCGCGCGCCTGCCGACGTCCTGATCGGCGCCGGCACGGTGCTGACGGCCGCAGACGTCGATCGCCTCCGTGACACCGGCGGCCGCCTCATGGTGTCGCCCAATGTCGATGTCGACGTGCTGGCTCGCGCCCGCCACCACGGCATGGTCACCATGCCCGGCGTGTTGTCGCCGACCGAAGCATTGCTGGCGGCACGTGTGGGTGCCTCGAGCCTGAAATTCTTTCCGGCGAGCGTGCTCGGCGCCTCCGGCATCACCGCGATCCGCGCGGTGCTGCCGCCGGACGTGATGATCGCAGCGGTCGGCGGCGTGTCGGATCAGAATTTCGCGGAGTATGTGCGAGCGGGCATCCGCGCATTCGGCCTCGGCAGCAGCCTCTACAAGCCGGGCATGACGGCGGCCGATGTTGTCTTCAGGGCCACGGTGACGATCGAGGCTTATGACCGGGCGGTCCTGGGCGTGGGCTAGGCCTGGTCGGCAACTCGATCGCTAATCGTCGCGCTTGCCGCCGTCGATCACCCGGAACAGCGGCGCCGCCTCGCGGGGATGCTCGAGCAATTCATCGACCATGGCGACGGCGGCCGCAACGTATTTCCCGGTCGCGGCGTCCAGCGGTCGTTCGGCTTCGTCGGACAATGCGAGCTTGGCGCCCTCGAGCAGTTTGCGGGTACGGACTGCGGACTCGTCGCCTGCGGTGAGCGAGGCGCGAGCGATCGACCGCAACACGAACAGCTCGCCTTCGAGCCGCAGCAGGCGGTCGTTCAGCTTGCTCAGCACAGTGTTCAGGTTTCGCATGGCGTCCTCCGGCCTTCGACGACCTTTCTTACACCGTCATTCCTGACGAAATTCTTGTGTCGGTCGCGCCAGGTTCAATCGCTGTCCTCTTCGTCGGTGCCTCGTGAGTTCGAGGCCGAGCGGCCGCTGTAATGCCGGGGAGCCGGCTCGGCCCTTCTCGGGCTCGCGCCTTCGCTCTCTCGCAATTCCTTCCGCGCGCGCCGCGCCACTCGCATCGCCCGCTTGATGTTCGGATCGTGCGAGTCCTCGTCGAAGAACAGCACGATCTCGCAGCTCGGGCACTGGCGCGAATATCCGTTCTGCAGCCGCTTGGCCCGGTCGCGAAAGACGTTCTTGCAGCGCGTGCAACGGACTTGGACCGAATCTTCCATGACAATTCCAGTATCGATAGCGAGCGCCGGCGCTCGGAAGGGCTCTTGCTGAAAATGACGATCGATCGAGAAATCACCGAACACGCCGACCTATAATCGCGGCGAGAATGAGGAGCTTCGCCAGCAGCTCGCATCCAGCATCCAAGAAGGAATCGGAACCTGGTTCACGCACGGAGAACTACGGAAACATTCGGTGCGCTGAATGATAAGAACGCCAAGCGAATTCAGGGCAGACCGTGAACATCAGAGCATGGACGCGTCGTGGTCCATGCTGGGAGCAGCCGACACCGAACCCAGCTTCGCTTCGGCTTCGTCTGATAGCCCATTTGGGCCATGCTTCTCGGCCGTGGACGTGCAGACATGGAGCGGTCAGGATTTTGCATCACCTTCCTGGGGCTAGTGCCGGCGCCGTCCGCATGTATTTCAAGCGGGCGGCGTCGTGCATTCGGGGTGATGCGCAAACGACTGGGATCAGTGATCCACCGGTCGGAGTTCGAGGCCCTCGATTTGCACCCGCGGTTTCGAGGTGCCGTCTGGCTCGGTCGGCGGATGCAATGTGATCGGCGCATTGGTGCCGCCGCTGAGAACGTTTGCATCGGCGCCGCCGGCGTGGGCGTAACCGCCGGCCAGTTCATCGACCCCGATCCATGGCACGGTCGCCATCACTTTCCAAGTCAATGATACGTCCTGATCGCCGATGAATACGCCGAAGTTACGAATAGCCGCGACGTAGCGGCTGTCCGGCGCGGCATCGACGTGCAGCACGCAATCGAGATTGGTCACCGGTCCGAGGATGAACCCGGCATCGGGGCCGCCATGACAGTCAAGCGTCCCGGCCTGCACCTGCTGTGCGTCGGCGGTTGCGATCGGTGCAGCGAAGACAACCAGGCTGCACGCGGCAACGAGCAGCGAATGACCGATGATGCGCATGGTGCCGGACAACGCAAATGGATGCAGAGTCGTCCCACGAGCTCTCACGCAGCGCTCGTTTGTGGTTAAGGGAGCGTTAGCTCGGCCTTGGGCGCTGAGGAGCGCGCGGGCACGATCATCGCTAGCCGACGTGAGCGCCGCCGCGGCCACGGCGCGGCAAATGCCAACGTGATCTCTGTGTGATCATCGCAATCGACCAATGACCGTGTGTCCTTGATGCGAGCGGCGATTTCGTCGCCTTGGTTTCGGACGACGTCGTGTGGTGGAACCCTGCTTCGCCATAAGGGATCGGCGTCTGGATCGCTTGTCGCTTATCAGGTGGCGCGCGTATGAATTGTTATTGCGGCAGCTAGGCTGCGGGGAGCGGGTAATTCCGTCAACTGTCGGTTGACTGCCAAACGGACATGTTTAGAAATGGGCTGTTACCAGTTGGGAGTTTGTTAGCAATGAAGGCCGTTTCGTGTTGCGTCGGTGTTCTTGTTTCCGCGCTCTGTTTTTCGACCGCTGCATTTGCGGCGCCAGTAGCCAACATCGGCGATCAGTTCTCCGGAACCCTCACGATCAATCCGTCGGCGTCGTGCTCGAGTTGCACCGCGAATCCCAACTTCGTGTACGAAACTTACTACAATGCCGGTTCGATCTCGTTGAACCTGGATGGAACTCATTGGGCCGGCGGCTCGCTCTATATTGAGGTCTCTTACCAGCCGGGTCTGGCACAATGGGCTGGATCCACCGCGTCAGGCGACGGGATATCCATCATTTTGGATGGATCGACCCGCTCGACGTCGATCTTTCCGCTCGACCTGTCGAACTACCAGGTCCAGCCTGTGGTGAAGCAGATTTCCTTCCATGCCCAGGCCGACAATGGTGACATTTATTCATACGCTGGAGATTTCACGTCGCTGACCCAGCTGGATGGTACAGCCAACTTCTCTTTCGAGGGGTCTATCACTGACTTCAGCATCTTCACGCCGTCCGTGCCGGAGTCATCGACCTGGGCCATGATGCTCCTCGGCTTCGCCGGCGTTGGCTTCATGATGCGCTTTCGCCGTGTATCGGCACTTGCCGTTGCTGATTAGGCTGTAGCGGTCGATCCATGCTGAAGGGGTGCTGCCGAGTCAGGCGCCTTAGTGGCGCGTGCGTTGTCAACGCGAGAATTTGGTCAATCGGCTTTGGAATTTTTTTCGATATTCCCGCCGACGTGACCCACCGGAACAGGCGTTCCAAAAAGTGGGTCAATCAGAGGCAGATTGTAAAGTGATTTCAGCGCGTCATTTTTGCTGGCGATCCCGGCAGGATTCGAACCTGCAACCCGCGGAGTAGAAATCCGCTACTCTATCCAGTTGAGCTACGGGACCGTGGCCGCCTTGTAGCACCGCCATTATGAAAAATCCGCCTTTCCGCCAAGTCCGTCCGAACCGATTTCTGGGGGCGGACGACAAAGGCGAGCAGGGGTCCCGGCCTGCGTTGGCCGGTCCAGCCCCCGAGCCGGCATGACACTGCCGCCGGGGCTGGTCAAAGGAATGTCGGCAATGCGATCTGTGACGTTTCGCCCGTTGATGTCCGCGCCTTCACTCCGTCACCTTTTCGCGCATTTTCTAATCCCAACGCGGCGCTCGACCGCGGGGCGTTCAGGAGCTCCATCATGATCGGATTGGTTCGTGCCGCTGCGATTTGCGCCACGCTGGTGCTTGGCCTGGTGAGCGCCGGGGCCGCGGACAAGGCCTTCAAGCGCGACGACCTCGCCGATTCCGCGATCAAGCTGGAGGCGCAGATCAAGAGCGAGGCGGGCGCGGTCAACAAGTCGGCTGCCACGTTGCGCACCGACGCGGACGCCGCTTTCAGGCGCAATGATTTCCGCGGCGGGTTGCAGATCCTCGGCCAGATCGCAGCGACCGCGCCGGAGGACGGCGCCAATTGGCTGCGGCTCGCCAAAACCGTCTTCCAGATTCGATCGACCAGCTCTACCGAACAGACCTTCTTGATGGAGCGTGCCTCCACGGCGGCCTACATCGCCTATCAGCGTGCCGGCAATCCGGCCGAGGAGGCCGATGCGCTGGCGGTGCTCGGCAAGGCGTTCGCCGAGCGCAAGCTGTGGCGCCCGGCACTCGACAGCCTGCGGCTGTCGCTCGACCTGCGCGAGGTCGCCGATGTCAGGGGCCAATATGAGAAGATGCGCGACGAGCACGGCTTCCGGCTGCTCGATTATACCGTCGATTCCGATTCGGCCTCGCCGCGGGCCTGCTTCCAGTTCTCCGAGGAATTGGCAAAACGGGTCGACTTCGCGCCGTTCCTGGCGCTGGCCGGCACCGACAAGCCGGCCCTGTCGGCGGAAGGCCAGCAGCTCTGCGTCGACGGGCTGAAGCACGGCGAACGCTACAACATCAATTTGCGCGCCGGCCTGCCGTCGACGGTCAAGGAGACCCTGCCGAAATCGGCCGAATTCAACATCTATGTCCGCGACCGCAAGCCGTTCGTGCGCTTCACGGGGCGCGCCTATGTGCTGCCCCGGACCGGACAGCGCGGTATCCCGGTGGTCAGCGTCAACACGCCGGCGGTCACGATCGACGTGTTCCGGATCGGTGACCGTAACCTGATCAACACGGTGATCGACTCTGACTTCCAGAGCACGCTGAGCCGCTACCAGCTCTCCGATCTCGGCGACCAGCGCGGCGTCAAGGTCTGGTCGGGCGAGCTGGCGACCGCCACGACGCTGAACCAGGACGTCGTCACGGCATTTCCGGTCGACCAGGCGCTCGGCGACTTGCAGCCGGGTGTCTATGTGATGACGGCGGCGGCCAAAGGCCCCGGCAGCGACGATGACGGCACGCTGGCGACGCAATGGTTCATCGTCTCCGACATGGGGCTGTCGGCCTTCTCCGGCAACGACGGTATCCACGTCTTCGTCAATTCGCTGGCCTCGACCGAGGCGGTCGCCAACGCCGAAGTGAAGCTGGTCGCCCGCAACAACGAGATCCTGGCCACCCGGAAGACTGACGCCGCCGGCCATGTGCTGTTTGAGCAGGGGCTGGCGCGCGGCGAGGGCGGCTTGTCGCCGGCGCTACTCACGGTGACAGGCGAGAAGGCCGATTACGCCTTCCTGAGCCTGAAGAGCAATGCCTTCGATCTCACCGACCGCGGCGTCGCCGGCCGGGCGATCCCGGTTGGCGCGGACGCGTTCGTCTACGCCGAGCGCGGCGTCTACCGCTCCAACGAGACCGTTTACTTGACGGCTCTGCTGCGCGACGGCCAGGGCAACGCGCTGACCGGCACGCCGCTGACCATGGTGATCGAGCGGCCTGACGGCGTCGAGTTTCGCCGCGCCGTGCTGCCCGATCAAGGCGCCGGCGGCCGGATGCTGGCGGTGGCGTTGAATTCCGCGGTGCCGACCGGCACCTGGCGGGCGCGCGTTTTCACCGATCCGAAGGGCTCGGCCGTCGGTGAGACCACCTTCATGGTCGAGGATTACATCCCCGAGCGGATCGAATTCGATCTCACCAGCAAGGAAAAGACGATCAAAGCTGAAGTTCCAGTGGAACTTCAAGTCAGTGGCCATTTCCTCTACGGCGCGCCGGCTTCGGGCTTGCAGCTCGAAGGCGACATGCTGGTCGCACCGGCGGCAGGCGGGCGACCCGGCTATGCCGGCTACCAGTTCGGTGTCGACGACGAGCAGACCGCGAGCAACGAGCGGACCCCGATCGAGGACCTGCCGGAGGCCGATGCCAACGGCGCCGCGACGTTCCCGGTGAAGCTCGACAAGGTCCCGACCTCGACCCGGCCGCAGGAGGCCCAGATATTCATCCGGATGGCGGAGACCGGCGGCCGCTCGGTCGAGCGGAAGATCGTGCTGCCGGTGGCGCCGGCGGCCTCGCTGATCGGGGTCAAGCCGCTGTTCGGCGACAAGAGCGTGGCCGAGGGCGACAAGGCCGAATTCGACGTCGTGTTCGTCGCGCCCGACGGCAAGCAACTGGCGCGCAACGGGCTGCGCTACGAGCTGTTGAAGCTGGAGTCGCGTTACCAATGGTACCGGCAGAATTCGTCCTGGCAGTATGAGCCAGTCAAGTCGACGCGCCGCGTGGCCGATGGCGACGCGAGCCTGACGGCCGACAAGCCGCTGCGCCTGAGCTTCCAGCCGCAGCCCGGCCGCTACCGCCTCGACGTCAAATCGACCGATGCCGACGGTCCGGTGACCTCGGTGCAGTTCGACGTCGGCTGGTACTCCGACGGCAGTGCCGACACGCCCGACCTGCTGGAAACCTCGATCGACAAGCCGGAATACGCCTCAGGCGACACCATGACGGTGTCGGTCAATGCGCGCACCGCCGGCAAGCTCACGGTCTATGTGCTCGGCGACCGGCTGCTGACGACCCAAAGCGTCGACGTCAAGGAAGGCACCCAGCAGGTCAAGCTGCCGGTCGGCAGGGACTGGGGCACCGGCGCCTATGTGATGACGACGCTGCGCCGTCCGCTCGATGTTGCGGCCGGGCGGATGCCGGGCCGCGCGATCGGGCTGAAATGGTTCGGCATCGACAAGAAGACGCGCACGCTCGCCGTCACGCTGTCGCCGCCCGCCCTGGTGCGGCCGGGCTCCACCTTGAAGATTCCGGTCAAGCTCGGCGGGCTCAATCCCGGCGAGGATGCCAAGGTGGTGCTGGCCGCGGTCGATGTCGGCATTCTCAATCTGACCAACTACAAGCCGCCGGCGCCCGACGATTACTATCTCGGCCAGCGTCGTCTGACCGCCGAGATCCGCGACCTCTATGGCCAACTGATCGACGGCATGCAGGGCACGCGCGGCCAGATCAGGAGCGGCGGCGATTCCGCCGGCGCCGAGCTACAGGGCTCGCCACCGACGCAGAAGCCGCTCGCGCTCTATTCCGGCATCGTCACAGTGGGTCCCGACGGCACCGCCGAAGTGAGCTTCGACATTCCGGAGTTTGCCGGCACCGCGCGCGTGATGGCAGTGGCGTGGAGCGCCACCAAGCTTGGTCGCGCCAATGTCGACGTGACCGTGCGCGATCCCGTGGTGCTGACCGCGACCTTGCCGCGCTTCCTGCTGACCGGTGACAAGGGCACCATCAGCATGGATATCGACAATGTCGAAGGTGCCGCCGGCGATTATGCCGTCAGCATCAAGGCAAGCGGCCCGATCAAAGTCTCGGGCAATCCGACCACGACCGTGAAGCTCGCCGCCAAGCAGCGCACCTCGTTGTCGCTCGGCCTCGAGGCCGGCGGTGCGGGTCGTGCCGATTTCGATGTCGACATCTCCGGGCCGAACGGGCTGACGCTGGCGCGGCACTACGCGCTCGACGTCAAGCCCGCCACGCAAGTGCTGGCGCGCCGTTCGATCCGCACGCTGGCGAAGGGCGAGAGCCTGACGCTGACGTCGGACATGTTCTCCGACCTGGTGCCGGGCACCGGCAGCGTCTCGATCTCGGCGAGCCTGTCGACCGCGCTCGACGCCGCGAGCATCCTGAAGGCGCTCGACCGCTATCCCTATGGCTGCTCCGAGCAGATCACCAGCCGCGCGCTGCCGCTGCTTTATGTCAACGATCTCGCCGCCGGCGCCCATCTCGCGATGGACACCGCGGTCGACCAGCGCATCCGCGATGCGATCGAGCGGCTGTTGGCGCGCCAGGGGTCCAACGGTTCGTTCGGCCTGTGGTCGGCGGGGGGCGACGACGCGTGGCTCGATGCCTATGTGACCGACTTCCTCACCCGGGCCCGCGAAAAGGGCTTTGCGGTGCCGGACGTGCTGTTCAAGAACGCGCTCGACCGCGTCAGGAACTCGGTGGTCAATGCCAACGAGCCGGAGAAGGATGGCGGCCGTGATCTGGCTTATGGGCTCTATGTGCTCGCGCGCAATGGCGCAGCCCCGATCGGCGATCTGCGCTATCTCGCCGATACCAAGCTGAACAATCTGGCGACGCCGATCTCCAAGGCGCAACTCGCGGCGGCGCTGGCGCTGGTCGGTGACAAGGCGCGGGCCGAGCGGGTGTACGGAGCCGCGCTCGACGCGCTGAACCCGAAACCGGTGCTCGAGTTCGGCCGGGTCGATTACGGCTCGGCGCTGCGCGACGCGGCCGCCCTGGTCTCGCTGGCGGGTGAAGGCAATGCGCCGCGCACCACGCTGACGCAGGCCGTGCTGCGGGTGGAAGCGGCGCGGGGTCTGTCGCCCTACACCTCGACGCAGGAGAATGCGTGGATGGTGCTGGCGGCGCGTGCGCTCGCCAAGGAGACGCTGGCGCTCGACATCAACGGCCAGGGCGTCAAGACCGCGGTCTATCGCAGCTACAAGGCCGACGAGATGACCGGCCAGCCGCTCAAGATCACCAACACCGGCGATGCGCCGGTGCAGGCGGTGATCTCGGTGTCGGGCTCGCCGGTGACGCCGGAACCCGCSGCCKCSAACGGCTTCAAGATCGAGCGCAGCTATTTCACGCTCGACGGCAAGCCGGCCGATGTCACCAAGGCGAAACAGAACGACCGCTTCGCGGTTGTCCTGAAGGTCACGGAGGCGAAACCCGAGTTCGGGCACATCATGGTGGCGGACTATCTGCCCGCCGGGCTCGAGATCGACAATCCGAACCTGGTGTCGTCGGGCGATTCCGGGACGCTCGAGTGGATCGAGGACGGCGTCGAGGCGAAGAACACCGAGTTCCGCGATGATCGCTTCACCGCGGCGATCGACCGCGCCGCCAACGACAAGTCGGTGTTCACGGTGGCCTATGTGGTGCGCGCGGTCTCGCCGGGCAAATATGTGCTGCCGCAGGCCTATGTCGAGGACATGTACAACCCCTCGCGCTACGGCCGCAGCGGCACTGGCACGGTCGAGGTGAAGCCGGCGAAATGAGTGAAGTCGTGAACCAGCAACAGTCGTCATGCCGGGACAAGCCCGGCCATGATGGCGGTCGCAAGAGTCTGGTGCTGCGCGCCGCGGCTGCGATAGCGGTCGTGCTTGTTGCGATCACCGGTGCCTTCGCGGCCTGGGTCGTCTCGCTCGGTCCGTTGCCGCTCGACAAGGCGCAGCAGGTTTCGACCACGGTCGTCGATCGCAACGGAAAGCTGTTGCGCGCCTATGCGATGGCGGATGGGCGCTGGCGGTTGCCGGTCGACGCCAAGACGTCGGTCGATCCCGGCTACCTCAAGCTGTTGTTCGCCTATGAGGACAAGCGCTTCTATGAGCACCACGGCGTCGATCCGCTGGCGCTGTCGCGCGCTGGATTCCAGTTGCTCACCCGTGGCCATATCGTGTCCGGCGGTTCGACCATCACGATGCAACTGGCGCGGCTGATCGAGCCGCGGCATCAGCGCTCGTTGTATGCAAAACTGCGGCAGATGGTGCGAGCGGTCGAACTGGAGCGGCAGCTCTCGAAGGACCAGATCCTCGATCTCTATCTCGCGCTGGCGCCCTTCGGCGGCAATCTCGAGGGCGTCCGCGCCGCCTCGATCGCCTATTTCGGCAAGGAGCCGAAGCGACTGTCGCTGGCGGAGGCCGCGTTGCTGGTGGCGTTGCCGCAATCGCCGGAGCGCCGGCGGCTCGACCGTTACCCCGAAGCCGCTCATGCCGCGCGCGATCGCGTGCTCGACCGCATGGTGGAGGACGGCGTGGTGTCGACGGACGATGCCGCGCAGGCCAGGGCCGCGGCAGTGCCGAAGCTGCGCAAGCAGATCCCGATCCTGGCGCCGCACTCGGCTGACCAGGCGGTCGCGACGATGAAGGACGCACCCGTCATCAAGCTGACGCTGGACGCCACGTTGCAGCGTAACCTGGAGGCGCTGGCGCGCGACCGCGCCATCGCGCAGGGGCCTGACGTCTCGGTCGCGATCGTCGCGGTCGACAATGAGACCGGCGACGTGCTCGCACGGGTCGGTTCGGCAGACTATTTCGACGAGCGGCGGGCCGGGCAGGTCGACATGACGCGCGCGGTGCGCTCGCCGGGCTCGACCTTGAAGCCGTTCATCTATGGTCTCGCCTTCGAGGATGGCTTCGTCCATCCCGATAGCCTGATCGAAGACCGGCCGATCCGCTTCGGCAGCTACGCGCCGGAAAATTTCGACATGACGTTCCAGGGCACGGTGCCGATCCGCAAGGCCCTGCAATTGTCGCTCAATGTGCCGGCGATCGCATTGCTCGACCGGGTCGGGGCGAGCCGGCTGTCGTCGCGGCTGAAGCAGGCCGGCACCAGCCTGGTGCTGCCGAAGGACGAGGCGCCGGGTCTTGCGATGGGCCTCGGCGGCGTCGGCATCACGTTGCAGGATCTGGTCCAGCTCTATTCCGGGTTGGCGCGGCTCGGCGTCACCAGGCCGCTGCGCGAGATCGTGCAGGCGAATGATCGCCGCGACACGATGCGGCTGATGGATCAGGCCGCCGCCTGGCAGGTCGGCAATGTCCTGCTCGGCACGCCGCCGCCGGAGAACGGCGTGCACAACCGGATCGCGTTCAAGACCGGTACCAGCTACGGCTATCGCGACGCCTGGGCCATCGGCTACGACGGCCGCTACGTCATCGGCGTCTGGGTCGGCCGTCCGGACGGCGCACCGGTGCCGGGTCTCGTTGGCCGCACGGCTGCGGCACCGATCCTGTTCGACGCCGGACGGCGCACCGGTGCCGGGTCTCGTTGGCCGCACGGCTGCGGCACCGATCCTGTTCGACGCCTTCGCGCGCACCGGGAAGATCCCGGCGGCCTTGCCCAAGCCGCCGCGCGGCGTGCTGGTCGCCTCCAACGCAAAACTGCCGCCGCCGCTGCGCCGGTTCCGGCCGCTCGGCGAACTGGTCCGCAGCGGCAATGATCAGGCGCCGCATATCCAGTTTCCGCTGAACGGCTCGCGCATCGATGTCGATCAATCCGAGGGCGGCCGCAATGCGGCGATGCCGGTCAAGGTCGCCGGCGGGGTGCTGCCCCTAACGGTCCTTGTGAATGGTGTCTCAGCCGGGGACATCGACAGCCGGCGGCAGCGCCTGATCGAGCCGCCCGGGCCGGGTTTTGCGCGGCTGACCGTGATCGACGCCACCGGCGCGGCGGATACCGTTGTGATCCGCGTGCAATGATGGCGCGGGAAAGCGGAATGGTACGGGTGGAAAGGGGAACAGCACGGTTGTTTGCGCTGCGGTTTCATCGTATGCGAAATCCATGGTGGATAGCCTCCAACCCCGGCGCTTTGGAGCAGGGCAACAGTCTGTAAAACCTGCGCATTCGAGCCGCAGGCTATTCATGGCGTTCGAGTTCGCGACGGCCAGCCATTGGCGTTCGATCGCATTCCTGACGCTGACCTGCCTGGTGCTGTTCCTGCCGGGCTTCTTCACCATCCCGCCGATCGACCGTGACGAGGTGCGCTTCGCCCAGGCGACCAAGCAGATGGTCGAGAGCGGCGACTTCGTCGATATCCGGTTCCAGGACGACGTCCGCTACAAGAAGCCGGTCGGCATCTACTGGATGCAGGCCGCGGCGCTCAAGACCATCTCCGCGCTCGGGGTACCGCGTGCCCAGGTCCGCATCTGGGTCTATCGCCTGCCGTCCCTGATCGGCGCGATCGGCGCCGTGCTGTTGACCTATTGGACGGCGCTTGCCTTCGTGACCCGGCATGTGTATAAGAGACAGGGTTCCTGCATGGGTTGGGCGCGGCGCTCGCCGCGTTGATGATGGCAAGCTGCGTGCTGCTCGGGGTCGAGGCGCGGCTTGCCAAGACCGACGCGATGCTGCTGCTGACCGTGACCGCGGCGATGGGCGCGATGGCGCGGGTCTATCTGTCCTGGCAACGCGGCGAGGATCCTGCGCATCCGTCATGGGGACCGCCCGCGATCTTCTGGACGGCGCTCGCGGTCGGCATCCTGCTCAAGGGGCCGCTGATCCTGATGTTCGTCGGCCTTGCGATGGCCGGGCTTGCGATCCTCGATCGGTCGGCGGCGTGGTTCTGGCGGATGCGTCCGGTGTGGGGCCTGATGTGGACCCTGGTGCTGGTGCTGCCGTGGTTCGTGCTGATCTTCCTGCGCGCCGGCGAGACCTTCTTTGCCGACTCGGTCGGCGGCGACATGCTGAGCAAGCTCGGTGCCCAAGAGTCCCATGGCGCGCCGCCGGGGCTCTATCTGCTGCTGTTCTGGATCACGTTCTGGCCGGCTGCGCCGCTCGCCGGCATGGCGGCGCCGGCGGTCTGGCGTGCGCGGCGCGAGCCCGGCGCCCAGTTCCTGCTGGCCTGGCTGGTCCCGTCCTGGATCGTGTTCGAGGCGGTGCTGACCAAGCTGCCGCATTACGTGCTGCCGCTCTATCCGGCAATCGCGATCCTGACCGTGGGGGCGCTGGAGCGGCGCGTGCTGTCGCGCTCCTGGCTGATCCGTGGCGCAGCCTGGTGGTTTGCGATCCCTGCATTCGGGTCGGTGCTCGTGATCGTCGGCGCGATCAAGGCGATCCACCAGCCGGTGTTTCCGGCCTGGCCGTTGTTCGCCGTCGCGATGGTGTTCGGCCTGATCGCCTGGTGGATGTTCGAGGACAGCCGCGCCGAGCGCTCGCTGCTCAATGCGGTGATCGCCGCGGCGTTGCTGGCCGGTGGCACCTACGGTGTGGTGCTGCCGCGGCTCACCACGGTGTTTCCGAGTCAGGAGGTCGCGCGGGCGCTGCGCAACGTGACCTGTGTCGGCCCCAAGGCAGCGGCGGCCGGCTTCCATGAGCCAAGCCTCGTCTTCATGACCGATACCTCGACGCTGCTTACCGACGGATCGGGCGCCGCTGACTTCCTCGGGCAGGGCTCGTGTCGGTTCGCGCTGGTCGAGCAGCGCTCGGAGCGCGCCTTCGTGCAACGCGCCGAGGCGATCGGCCTGCGCTACAACGCGCCGGTCCGCGTCGAGGGCTACAACATCTCGCAGGGCAAGGCGGTCTCGATTGCGATCTTCCGTTCCGAAGGGACGGAGTAGCATGCCGGCGCCGCCAGCCCCTGCGGAATCCGCCAATTATTTCGGACGATTGCTGACGCTGCTCTGGCTGTCGCTTGCCCAGCTCGTGCGCCCGCCGTCGCATTCGCGACGGGCCGCAGCGGCGCGGCGCTCGGCGCGCCACGTGCTGCTGCTCGTGGTCATCGTCGGCTGCATCATCGTCACGCTGATGTACGCGATCGATGTTGCTGAAATCAGTATCATGCCGCCGCGCGGCACGCCGAGCCTCTGGTGGGTGAAGATCCTGACCGACTTCGGCAAGGACAAGTATGTGCTGTGGACACTCGGCGTGCTGCTGGTCGCGGTCGCGCTCGCAGCACCCGCGTTGCGCGGCGTGGCGCGGGCGACCTTGCTCGGCTTGGGGACGAGGCTGCAATACCTGTTCCTGTCGGTTGCCTTGTCGGTCGCGGTGGGTGAGGTGATCAAATGGGTCGTTGGCCGCGGACGACCGTTCGTCGGCGGCAAGGCCAATGCCTTCAACTTCCAGCACTTCGCCGGCACCGAGGCCTATTCGAGCTTTCCGTCCGGACATTCGATCACCGCGTTCGCGCTGGCCTTCGCCGTGTCGGCGGTGTGGCCGCGGGCGCGGGTCGCGATGCTGGTCTACGCGCTGATCATCATCGCAACGCGGCTGGTGCTGCTGGCCCATCATCCGAGCGACGTGGTGGCGGGAGCTGCGGTCGGCGTGATCGGCGCGATCGCCGTGCGCTACTGGTTCGCCGCCCGCCGCCTTGGTTTTGCCATCGATCGCGATGGCACTGTGGTGGCGTTGCCGGGCCCCTCGGAAGGGCGCCTCAAAAGGGTTGCGAGGAGCGCCTTCGCCCCATAAAAGCGGTCGCCCGGCGGCCGGATCGGGCGGGTTCCAGCCGCGGACCCCACATTCAACCACGAGTGCCGAATTGCCTGTTTCCGACCCAACGCCGGTCGCCGTTTCCATCGTCGTGCCCGTGCGCAACGAGGCGGACAATGTTGCGCTGCTGGTCGCCGAGATCGCGGCCGCGCTCGACGGGCGTTGGGCTTACGAGATCATCTACGTCAACGACGGCTCGACCGATGCCACCGGCGAACGGCTCGGCGCGATCATGGCGCAGCGGCCCAATCTGCGGCAGCTCCGTCACGCGGTCTCTTCGGGGCAATCGGCGGCGGTGCGCAGCGGCGTTCGTGCCGCGCGCGGTACGATCGTGGCGACGCTCGACGGCGATGGCCAGAATGATCCGGCATTCCTGCCAGACCTGATCACGGCGGTCGCGAGCGGCAACGGGCGCGTCGGCCTCGCCGCGGGCCAACGCGTCGGACGCAAGGATACTGGATTCAAGAAGCTGCAATCGCGGATCGCCAATGCGGTGCGCAGCATCATCTTGAGTGACGGCACGCGCGATACCGGGTGCGGCCTCAAGGCGTTTCCGCGCGACGTGTTCCTGGCGATGCCCTATTTCGACGGGCTGCACCGCTTCCTGCCCGCGCTGGTCCGCCGCGAGGGATATGCGATCGCCTATGTCGACGTCGTCGACCGACCGCGCCATTCCGGCGTGTCGAACTATGGATTTTTCGACCGGCTGTGGATCGGGATCATGGATCTCGCCGGCGTGTGGTGGCTGATCCGCCGCAAGAAGCCGACGCCTGTCGTCACCGAGGTGACGGACGTTACCGAAGTGCCGGGCGTGACCAAGGTGTAATGATGCTGATTCAGTACGGCCAGGCGCTGAGCGCCTATTTCTACGACGTGTTCGTTGCCAAGTTCGACTTCTGGCTGGCGTTCGGCCTCGTCGCGCAATTGCTGTTCACCGCGCGCTTCCTGGTGCAGTGGATTTCCAGCGAGCGTGCCGGGCAGAGCGTGGTGCCGATGGCGTTCTGGTTCTTCTCGATGGGCGGCGGTCTGATGACGCTGATCTATGGGCTTGCCAAGCGCGAGCCGGTCATCATCATCGGGCAGGGCCTCGCCACATTGATCTACATTCGCAACATCATGCTGATCATGAAGAACCGCGGCCGCGCGTCGAAGACGCTCAACAACTGATTCGTGCGGTCGCGAGCCGCGCCAGCGGTATGCCGGGCTTCCACGGGAATTTCGACATCATCCAGCAACCGAATCCGATCGAACGTCAAACAATCGCCTCAAGCGGCATGGCATCTACGGTTCGCCGTGGGCGTGGCGGCATTCCGTGACCGTGCCCCAGGGAATAAGGGGCGTTGATGACTGGCCGCGGCGAAGCGACGAGAACGGATAGACATTCATCGAGCGTTCGCGATGTCGCCTTGCTGGACGAGCCGCCGCTGACCGGCGCAGGCGGCCTGCCGGACCGGCGTGCCGTGAGTGTCCGCTGGATGGCGGCGACGGTCCTGATCGGGACTGCTGCCGTCGCGCTCCTTGGTAGCGCGCTGCGCGGAACGTTCGGCTATCACGCAACATTTGCAGCGTCGCCGGTGGTTTCGGTTCCGCGCGCTACGGGGCAGGTGGTCGATGACGCGCGGCGCGGTGACCGGCTCGACCACAAGCTCAGCTCGCAGGAGACTCCGGTCGCGCTCAAGATCGAGCAGTTGAGCGATGCCGGATCGGTCCGGCCGTTTACCCGCGTGTCGGCACGGCTTGCCGAGATCGATCCCGGACCATCACAGGACGATCACCGCGAATCGGCGGAAGGCAGCAAGAACAACCAGCGAGTTGGCTCGCAACATTCGTTGCTGTCGGAATTGCCATCGATCATCCGGGTAGGCCGATCGCGCGGCGAGTTGCCCGGCGGTACCAGCGCTTATGCCGACGATGGAGAGGGGGCGCATGCGCCATCGCCGATCGGCGAACCAGTCAATGTAACGAGCCTTCCGAAGTCGCCTGCTTCGACCGGTCACCATCGGCACATCGTGATCGCCAGAGCTGGTGACACGCTCGCGGCTATCCTGCACGCCGTGAAGGCGGTCGACGACGCGCCGTCCATCCTGGCTGCCTTTCCGTCATCCGGTGACCGCAAGACACTGTCCGGCGGCGAGAAGATCACGATCATCGAGCAGAACGACGGCGGCGCTTCGTCAAACGCTCATGTCGCGAAGGTGTCGATCGAACAGGTGGACTCGACCGTGTCCGCCGTCGGTCGCACCGACAGCGGTCAATACCAGGCGATCGTGCCGGAGCAGCCGGACCTTGCCGTGCGGAACGAGAAGTTGCTGCGTCAGACCATCGATACGCATTCTGTCCCCGGCGAAACGCTACGTGACGGCCTCAACGCGCTTGCACGGTCCAATCACGTCGACGAGGGCATCGTTGCCGAATTGCTGCGTCTTTGCGGCCGCGACTTCGACCTCGATGGACCGCTCGGCGATGCCGATGTTGCCAAGATCATCTATGCCCCCAACGAGATCGGCCAGCCGGAACTGGTGTTCATCGACCTCGCTGCTGGCGGCCAGACCCGCCGCTACTACCGGTTCACGGCGCCGGATGACGGCAGCTCTGACTTCTACGACGAGGGCGGCCAGTCGATCACCAAGTTCCTGTTGCGCAAGCCGGTGGTCAGCGGTCGCCTCGGCGACGGGTTTGGCTGGCGGATTCATCCGATCCTGGGCGATCGCCGTTTCCATGAGGGCGTCGACTACGCCGCGCCGTATGGGTCGCCGATTGCCGCCGCCGGCGCCGGCGTGGTCGAGACCGAAGGGTACGAACGCGGATATGGCAAATACATCCGGATCCGCCACGATCGCGGTTATGAGACGACGTACGCCCACATCGCGAGCGTCCCGCCCGAGCTGAAGATCGGAGACCGCGTTCGTCAGGGCGAGACGATCGCCTATGTCGGATCGACCGGGCTCTCGACCGGACCGCATCTCTATTATGAGGTGCGGATCAACGGCCGCAACGTCGATCCGCTCCGGATGAAGTTGTCCGGCGGCCGGCTGCTGCAAGGGGAACTGCTTGGCGCTTTCGATCGCCAGCGTGACAGCATCGACCAACTTGCTGCTGCATCCGCGTCTCCACAGCGCCGCCTCGGCTCCGAGAAGCGGCCGCCGACATAGCGCAGCGCGCATTCGGTCGATCAAAGCCGCCCGGGCGCCGGGAGCTCGGCCGCGTCCACGGCTTTCTCGCGATCGGCCGCGGTCTCGCCGGCGGCATCGAGCACGGGATAGGCGACCGAGCAGATGTGCGAATGGATGCGGCGGAGGTCGCGCAGCACGTCGAGATGCAGCGAGGTGGTCTCGATCGTCTCCGGCCGTCCCTCGCGCAGCCGCTCCAGATGGCGTTCGACGGCGGCGAGTTCCGCCGCGCGTAGCGCCGCCTTCTCGGTGAGCAGTTTGCGGGCCTCGGCGGCGTCGCCTGACATGAACACGCCGAATGCGATCCGCAGCGAGTCGATCGTGCGCTTGTGGAACGCCGACAACTCCTCGGCGCCTTCGGCGGAGAATTGCAGGCGGTGCTTGATCTTCTTGGTCGCGAGCTCGCTCAGGTTCTTGTCGACGATATCGCCGATATGCTCGAGGTTGATCGCGAATGCGACGATCTCCATGGCGCGATGGCCCTCGCGCTCATCCAGGCTGCCGCGGGTGAGTTTGGTCACGTAGAGCTTGATCGCCTCGTTCAGCCGGTCGACCGTGTTGTCCATCTTCGACACCTGGTCGACCAGGGCGCGATCGTTGGTCATCATCGCCGCCATGACCTTGCGCAGCATGGCCTCGGTATGGTCGCCCATATGCAGCACCTCGCGCGCGGCATCGGCGAGCGCGAGCGAGGGCGTCTCCAGCGCGCTCTCGTCGAGATAGCGCGGCCGCGACGGATCGGTCTCCTGCGCCCGCTTCGGCAGCAGCCGCTCGAGCAGCCGCGCCATCTGGTCGAGCACGCCGATGAACAGCAGCGCGGTCGCGACGTTGAAGGCGATGTGGAACAACGCGGTCGCCTTGGCGAGATCGGGCTGCCAGGCGTGGACGGCCTCCGTGATCGGGCGCAGGAACGGCACCACCAGCAGGACACCGACGACGCGGTTGACGAGGTTGCCGACCGGCAACCGGTAGCTCGCCGGATTGTCGCGCCGCGCGCCTTCCATCAGCGGATTGATGGCGCTGCCGAGATTGGCGCCGAGCACGAGCGCGAACGTGGCATAGGGCGAAATGAACTGGGAATAGGCCAGCGACATCACCAGCAGCACGCTGGCGACGCTGGAATGGACCAGCCAGGTGACGATCGCGCCGATCAGGATGCAGAGTACCGGATCGCCGGTGATGGCGCCGAGGAACACGCGCACGCCCGGGGCATTCTCGGCCGGCGCCATCGTGTCGAGCAGGATGTGCAGCGCGAGCAGCATCAGGCCGAGACCGATCGAGACCCGGCCGAGATCCTTGATCCGGGAGCGCGGGCCGCTGCGGAACGCGACGAGGCCGGTGATGAACAGCACCGGCGCCACGGCTGCCACGTTGAACGACAGCACCTGCACGATCAGCGTGGTGCCGATATTGGCGCCGAGCATGATCGCGAGCGCCGGCACCAGGCTGACGATCTCCTCGGCGGCGAACGAACTGGTGATCAGGGCGGTGGCAGTCGAGCTTTGGAGCAGGGCGGTCAGGCCGAGGCCGGCGCCAAGCGCGCTGAACCGGTTGTTCAGCGCCCTCGCCAGCAACAGCCGCAAATCCGGCCCGAAGGCACGCAAAATTCCACTGTGGACCATGTGCAGGCCCCACAGCAGGAGCGCGACGCCCCCCATCAGATCGAGCAGAACTAGACTTCCCATACGTCCTGGATATCCCGGCAAATTCGAGTCGAAGGATTCACGCTATCGCCAAATGACTGCGGATCAACCCCTTTTTGTTCCCATCGCAACGGGATTGTCCGGTGAACGAATTCCGAAAATGACCGTTCAATTGCGAGCGGTTCCGCTAGCTAGTTCCCAATCTTTCCCGGCTATGACGGTAGGAACGAGAGAGCTGTCCAGCCAGCGAGCTGTCCAGAAAGGCTTTGGGGATCAGTATGTTTGTGAATCGCCGTAAGAGCGAACGCCGGCCCTGCCGGAGCGTTGCAAAAATTCAGCTGGGCACGGGGTCGTTGCCCCGCGATTGCATGATCACCGATATCTCGGCCGGTGGTGTCAAGGTGATCGCCGAATATCTGGAGATTCCGCCGGAATTCACCATCATCCTGTCGAGCGGGAGCCCGCGTCAGTGCCGTCTGGCCTGGCGGATCGGACACGAATTCGGCGCCCAGTTCGTCGACTGACCCGGCCACCGGCCCACGCCTGCTGAATGTTCGGCACCGCATCTGGGCCAGATGACGGCGACATGATGGCATCCTTAACCGGAACTTAGGGTTAAGCTGTGAGCATTCCGGAACCTTCGCTGTTCCGAGTCTCGTTGATGTCAGAGAAACTATCCCGACCAATTGGCCGCGCGCGCCGGTTCGCTGGCTCGGTGTCCGCCGCAATCCTGCTGATCGGGCTGTGCGCCTGCCAGACTTCTGGCCCGTCAGACATCACTGGGTCACTGGGCGACACCGCGGAGGCCACCCCGGCTCCCGCCGATCCGCGGCGCGATATCGCGACCTATCAGGAACGCGTCCGATCCAATCCGAAGGATGTCGATGCCGCGCTGAAATATGCCCGGGCGTTGCGCGCGACCGGCCAGCGGGCGCAGGCGGTCGCAGTCATGGAGCAGGCGGTGCTGGCGCAGCCGAGCAACAAGGCGCTGCTCGCGGGCTACGGGCGTGCGCTGGCCGACAATGGCAATTTCCAGCAGGCGTTTGACGTGCTCGGGCGCGCGCACACCCCGGAAGATCCGGACTGGCGCATCCTGTCGGCGCAGGGCGCAGTGCTCGACCAACTCGACCGCCACGACGAGGCCAGGCAGTATTACGCGAGCGCGCTCAAGATCGTGCCGGACGATCCGTCGGTGCTCTCCAATCTCGGCCTGTCCTACCTGCTGTCAAAGGATCTGCCGAAGGCCGAGGAGACGTTGCGCCGTGCCCAGGCGCGCGCACCCGGCGACATGCGGGTGCGAACCAATCTTGCCGTCGTGGTCGGCCTGCAAGGCCGCCAGTCCGAGGCCGAGACCATCATGAAGGCCGATTTGCCGCCGGAGCAGGGCTCAGCCAATGTCGCGGCGTTGAAGCGGCTGTTGGCGCGCAGGGATGCGAGCCGGACCGACAAGGACAAGATTCCGGTTGCCGCCAGCCGACGCGACTAAGGCGCGACGGCGTTGCAGGTGACTTGAGACCGATCGCTAGCCGGCGGCGCGGCGCGACTGCAACTTCTTGAGGATCGGCGACAGGAACGACTCGCGCGCCTCGGCGAGATCGGGGCGGCCGGTGAGGCGTTGCGCGATCTGCAGGAAGGTTTTGGTGGTGCGGTGCCGCGCCGAGACTTCCGCGATCATCTGGCCGTTGTTGGCGGCTTCACCGAACAGCCTGCAATCGAACGGGATCGCCGCGATCGGCTGGCTTTCGATCGCCTTGGCGAAATCCTTGACCTCGATCTCGGGACGCTTCGACATGCCGACCTGGTTCAGGCAGTAGAGCGGCGGCCGGTCGTTGGGACGCGCGGTCCGCAGCAGGTTCATCATGTTCTTGGTGTTGCGCATGTTGGCGAGATCAGGCTCGGCGACGATCAGGATATCGTCGGCGCCGACCAGCACGCGCTTGGTCCAGGCGGTCCATTGATGCGGCACGTCCAGCACGATGCAGGACGTGGTCATGCGCATGGTGTCGAAGATGGCGTCGAAGGCTTCGGCGCCGAAATCGTAGACCTGATCGAGGGTGGCGGGCGCCGCCAGCAGGCTGAGGTGATCGCTGCACTTGGCGAGCAGGCGATCCATGAACGCGCTGTCCGGACGTTCCGGTGAGAACACCGCGTTGGCGATGCCCTGGGCCGGATCCTGGTTGTAGTCGAGGCTCGCGGTGCCGAAGGCGAGGTCGAGATCGACGACGACCGAATCGAGCCCGAGGTCGCGTGCGATGGTCCAGGCGACATTGTGCGCGACGGTCGAGGCCCCGACGCCGCCCTTGGCGCCCGCGACCGCGATCAGGCGGCCGACCGAGACTGCTTCGGAGGCCGAGAACAGGCTACAGATCGAGCGCACGATATCGAGCACCTTGACCGGCCCGACGACGTAGTCGTTGACGCCGCGCCGCACCAGTTCGCGATATGGCGCGGTCTCGCCGGGCGTGCCGAGCACGACGACGCGGGTGCCGGGATCGCAGACCGTGGAGAGTTCATCGAGACCGGCGAGGAAGTCGTTGTCCGGCTCGGTCTCCAGCATGATAACGTTGGGCGTCGGCGCCTTGTGATAGGCGTCGATCGCCGCGGCGATGCCGCCCATATGGACGGAGAGGTGCGCCTTGGCGAGCCGGCGGTCTTCGGCGGCGGCGCGCGCCGTCGTGGCGGTCGCGACGCTGGCGCAGAAAGCCTGCACCGAAATCCGCGGCGCCGGCGCGATGTAGTCGTTGGCGGTCTGCGGCTCGTCTTGCTCTTGGGCGGTCATTTCGCGGCGTCGCTCAGCTTGGCTTTCTCGGTTTCCGGATAGGAGGTCGCGGTCGATACGCCCTTGCGGTATTTGTCGAAGGCGATCGAACGACGCGGCGTGTAGGCGGCGGTCTCGCTTCGCGGCTGCTCCAAATCGGACGGATTGGCGACCATCGCGGCAAGGTTGCGCTGGGTGGCGCAGCCGAAATTGTCGTACTGCTTGTTCTGGTTGTAGCTCGGATTGTCGATCGAGGGGCCGAGGTCGGTCGGCCACAATCCGCACGGGCCGGCGACGGCAGCCATTTTCGGGTAGCTGAGGCGAATGGTGGCGAGGGCACGCGGATCGTCGGTTTGGTAGGAGCGCCTGGTGATGGCGTGGCCGGGCACACCCATCGATTCGAGCAGGCCGCGGATCTCGCGATACACCGCCTGCGCCGAACGCGAATTCGGGGTGTCGGCCGGCACGTCGATGGCGATCGCGCCGGTGCCCTCGCGCCGCCAGGTGCGCGCCAGCCCCATCACGTCGTCGCGCTGCGTCTCGGTGAGATTGCCGCGGGCGCGGCCCACGAACACGACGATCGACTGCTCGCCTTCGGTGACCGCGATCGGGTGCCGCAGCCGGTAGTCGTCGGGCAGGGTGCCGGTGACGACGTCATTGTTCGTCAGGTTGCAGCCGCCGAGCGCGATCGCTGACGCGGCGAGGGCGCCGAGCAGCGACAGCGTCCTGAGGTGACCGGCCCGTGTGTTGCGTGTCATCATAGGATCCCCCAATCCCTCAGGTCCGCGTCAGTCGATGATGAAGCCGAAATTGACCGGCGTGGCGCCGATCGGCTCGCCGCGGGCGGCAACGCCGTAGATGCGATTGACGCGCGCCAGCAGCGCCGACTGCGCGTCGGAGGCCGGTGCAAATCCGTCGTCGGGACGCGACAATTCCTTCTGCGCAACGGCGCGCACCACATAGGGCGTCACGATGACCATGAGCTCGGTCTCGTTGTTGACGAAGTCCTGGCTCCTGAACAACTGGCCGAGCACCGGAATCTGATCGACGCCGGGCATGCCGTTGATGGCTTGCTTGGTCTGTTCCTGGATCAATCCCGCCATCGCGATCGAGCCGCCGGACGGCACTTCCAGCGTGGTGTCGGCGCGGCGGGTCTTGATCGAGGGAATGGTCGTGCCGCCCTGGCCACCGGTCAGGGCGTTGTCCATCGAGACCTCGGAAACCTCGGTCATCACCTTCAGGCTGATGCGGCCCTCGGTCAGCACCACCGGGGTGAAGTTGAGCGAGATGCCGAACTTCTTGAAGCTGACGGTCTGGACGCAATTGCCGATCGTGCCCGAGGTCGTCGTCTGGCAGGTCACGCCGGTCGGAATCGGAAACTCGCCGCCCGAGACGAAGGTCGCGGATTCGCCAGAGATCGCGGTGAGGTTGGGTTCGGCGAGCGTCTTCACCACGCCCGCGCTCTCCATCGCGCGCAGCGTCGCGGTGACTGTCGGCACGCCGAGCTTGTTCACGGCCGCGCCGGTCAACGAATTGGCCGCGAGCGGTCCGTTGTTGGCGGTGAAGGCATTCGCGTTGTTGAACACAACCGCGGCGGTGCCGTAGTTCATGTTGGCGCTGAGATCGACACCGAGCTGCTTGACGACGTCGCGGCGCACCTCGGCGACGGTGACCTTGAGCATCACCTGGTCGCGGTCGCGCACGACGATGGAGTTGACGACCTTGTCGGCGCTGCCGACCAGCTTCGCGGCGATGTCGCCGGCCTGCTGGGCTTCCACCGGGCTCGACACCGAGCCGGTCAGCACCACGCTTTCGCCGACGCCCTCGATCTGGACGCCGGGCAGCATCTGCTTCAGCGCCGCCCGCATGCCGTTGAGGTCGCGCTTGATCGCGATGTCGTAGGAGGCGACCTGGTTGCCGTCGGCGTCGAAGAACACCACGTTGGTCTGGCCGACCGCCGCTCCGATGATGTAGGCGCGCTGCGCCGATCGGATCACGGCATTGGCGATCTTGGGGTCGGCGACCAGAACGTCCTTGGCCTCGCGCGGCAGGTCGACCACCACCGACTTGCCGACGCCGAGCGAGACGGAGCGCGTCTTGGCGGCGATGCTGCTGGTTACCGCGACGTCGGCGTTCTTGTCGGGATCGGCCGCGCTGGCGAAGGCCGGGACCAGCATGATCGCTGCAACCGCCGAATAGGACAGCGAACGGGCCAGCATGGTCCGCATCGCCAGTTGTCTTGCACCCGTTGTCATATCGAAGCCCCCATCACTTCTGTGTCGTCTGAGAGCTCAGGATGCCGAAACGCACCACCTTGATGCTCTCGCCCCGCTTCGGGGCATGTTCGCCGGTCTCGTCGACCTTCTCGTTGACGTCCGCGATGCTGCGCAGTGCGAGCGCCAGAGTGCCTGTTTGCCGCGCTCGCGCGAGCGTCTCGGCCTGTTCAGGCTTGAGCTCGAGGGTCACGGTCTTGCCGATCAGGGAGTTATTGCCGTCCTTCTCCTTCGGCGCCTGGTCGATCGCCAGCACGCGGACGTTGGACAGCAGGATTTCGGTGGTGACGATGTCGCGGCCGCTCAGCTGATCGGGGTTCTTGTCGCGTCGCGACAGGATCACGTCGACGCGGTCGTTCGGCAGGATGAAGCCGCCGGCGCCGGTCTCGGGCGAGATTTCCGTGGAGATCGCGCGCATGCCGGAGGGCAGGATCGCGGCCATGAAGCCGCTGCCATTGGCCTTGACCAGTTTCTGCTCGCGGATCGGTTCGCCGATGATGAAGGGGGCGCGCGCGATCGAGCCGATCACTTCGTTCATGGCATCGGCATTGGTGTCGTGGCGCAGGAACGCGCTGCTCGCGGTCTCGGCCGGCCAGCGCTGCCATTGCACGTCTTCGGCCTTGAGTGCCTGTCCGAGACCGATGTCGGACTTCGCCACCAGCACCTCGACCGTCGGAAGCTGCGGCGCGGCCGGCTGCGCGACCTGCGCGGGTTTGTGACTGTCTCTTATACACATCTAGATGTGTATAAGAGACAGCCTCCGAGGGCAGGCTCGCCAGCGGCCAGGCCAGCCATTTGAGATCGCCGGCCGAAAGCTTGTTGCCGAGCGGGATGTCGGCGGCCACCACCAGCACCTCGACCGTCGGAAGCTGCGGCGCGGCCGGCTGCGCGACCTGCGCGGGTTTGTGATCGCCGATGCTCGCGAGATACATCGCCGCGAGGCCTGCGACGCCGGCGATGCCGAGGACCACGATGCGTGCCGTCTTCATGGAATTGTCTGAATGCCCTTACACCGGGCGGTCGCGTCCTTGCGGCAATGACAGCCCTTCCCGGAAGCATCACTACGGCGGCAAAAGTATAAGGGAACTTGCCAGAAGGTCCGGACAATTAAGGGATTGGTGGGGATGGTGAACGGCGAGTTATCGGCGCCGTTACATCTCCGCAGAATCCCGGAGATCGCGCCTGCTCAACGCGCACGACATCGATCGCAGCGCGCGGTCATGCCCGCGTCCGTCGTGGTTAAGTATCGTCTAACGCGCGCGACGCGGAGCGCTCAGGACGCGGCGTTCAACGCTGCAAATCCGCGATCGAGATCGGCCTTGAGGTCGTCGAGGCTCTCGAGCCCGATATGCAGCCGCAATGTCGGGCCGCCCGGCGACCATTTGGTCGCGGTGCGATAGTCGCTRCAGTCGAACGGGATGGCGAGGCTTTCGAAGCCGCCCCAGGAAAAGCCCATGCCGAACAGCTTCAGCGTGTTGAGCATCGCATCGACCGCACTCTGCGGCACCGGCTTCAGCACGATGCTGAACAGGCCCGAGGCACCGCTGAAGTCGCGCTTCCAGATCGCATGTCCCGGATCGGTCTCGAGGGCAGGGTGCAGCACCCGATCGACCTCGGGCCGCGCCGCCAGCCACCGCGCCATGTCGAGCCCGGAGCGGTGGTGCTGGGCAAGCCGCACCGACAGCGTACGGAGCCCGCGCAGTGCGAGATAGACGTCATCGGGACCGGCACAGATGCCGAGCAACCCGATCGCCTCCTGGATCATCGGCCAGGTCTTGGCGTTCGCCGCGATGGTGCCGAACATGATGTCGGAGTGGCCGCCGATATATTTGGTGCCGGCCTGCATGCTGATGTCGACGCCCTGATCGAGTGACCGGCGATAGAGCGCCGTCGCCCAGGTGTTGTCGTCGATCACCAGCGCGCCGCGGGCATGCGCCACGGCCGATATCGCGCGCACGTCGGGCATCTCGAAGGATTGCGAGCCGGGCGCCTCGACCAGCACCGCGCGGGTGTTCGGCCTGAACAGCGGCTCGATGCCGGCGCCGATCAGCGGATCGAAATAGCTGGTCTCGATGCCGTATCGCGTCAGGACCTTCTCGCAGACATTGCGGGTCGGCCGATAGGCGTTGTCGCACACCAGCAGGTGGTCGCCGGCCTTCAGCACCGCGAGCAGCGTGGTGCTGATCGCGGCCAGTCCCGATGGGGTGAGGCCGACGCCGGCGCATTGCGGGCCCTCCAGCGCCATCAGCGCGTCTTGCAGCGCCCGGGTGGTCGGGCTGCCGTGGCGGCCATAGGTAAATTCGGCGCGATGGGCGTGGAGATCCTCGGCGGTCGGATAGAGCACGGTCGAGCCGTGAAACACCGGCGGATTGACAAAGCCCCGCTGGGCCTTGGTGTCGCGGCCGGCCGTGACCAGGCGGGTCGCGGCCTGGAGCTGATGGGAGGGGGGGGAGCCGTTGGACGAGGTCATGGATCGCTGCCGTTGGACTTTAGACTTTTTGCCGCAGCCGCAACACGCCGGAAGGACGGGTCGCGCCGGGACCTGTTACTAACAGGAGGCGGAAGACATGCGTCAACCCCTTGACCCGGCTCGTCAGTCGCTATGTGATGCGGCGCAACTACCAGTCGCCGCACGTTGAGGGGCCTGCCGCGACCTGAGATCCGTTGCCTGACCGATTTGCACGTCAAACTGCCGGCCAGATCAGCATCTTTTGCTGCAACGGATCATTGGGATGGCCTATGGACGCGAGGCGATCACAAAGCAAACGTCCAACGGACGACCCTGAAAGGCCTGCCCCATGAAACGCGTATCCCTGGCTGTCATCCTTGCCGCTGCCGCCGCCCTGTCGGTCCAGGCGGCCTCGGCGCAAACCCTCAAGACGGTCAAGGATCGGGGCCAGTTGTCCTGCGGCGTCAGCCAGGGGCTGCCCGGATTTTCGGCACCCGACGACAAGGGGAACTGGACCGGGATCGACGTCGACGTGTGCCGGGCCATCGCCGCCGTGGTGCTCGACGACCCGACCAAGGTCAAGTTCGTGCCGCTGTCGGCCAAGGATCGCTTTACCGCGCTACAGTCGGGCGAGATCGATGTGCTGTCGCGCAATACCACCTGGACGGTGTCGCGCGACACCTCGCTCGGCGCCAACTTCACCGGCGTGACCTATTACGACGGGCAGGGCTTCATGGTGAAGAAGTCGCTCAAGGTCAATTCGGCGCTCGAACTGAACAGCGCGTCGGTCTGTGTGCAGACCGGAACCACCACCGAGCAGAACCTCGCCGACTTCTTCAAGGGCAACAACATGAAGTATGAGGTGATCGCGTTCGGCAGCATCGACGAAGCGGTCAAGGCCTATGAATCCGGACGCTGCGACGTCTTCACCGACGACGCCTCCGGGCTCTATGCCAGCCGGCTGAAGCTTGCCAACCCCGCCGATCACATCGTGCTCCCGGAAATCATTTCCAAGGAGCCGCTGGGGCCGATGGTGCGTCACGGCGACGATCAGTGGTTCGACATCGTGAAGTGGACGCTGTTTGCGATGATCAACGCCGAGGAGCTCGGCATTACCCAGAAGAACGTCGACACGATGCTCAAATCCGACAAGCCGGAGATGAAGCGGGTGCTCGGCACCGACGGCAATCTGGGTGAACAGCTCGGCCTCACCAAGGACTGGGTGGTACGGATCGTGAAGGCGGTCGGCAATTACGGCGAAAGCTTCGAGCGCAATGTCGGCACCGGCTCGCCGCTCGGTATCGCGCGCGGCGTCAACAATCTCTGGAACAAGGGCGGTATCCAGTACGCGCCGCCGATCCGCTGATCGATCCAGCCGACGGCTGCGGCGATGAGTATCGCGCCCCGCAAACCACCGCTGCAACTTGCCCTCAGGCTGAAGCGCACGCTTGGCGGCAAGGCCGGCTGGAACGGGGTGGCCGCCCAGATTGCCTTCGCCGCGATCCTGGCCTGGATCGCCTACGAGATCGTGGCGAACGCGCGCACCAACCTGGAGACCCAGCACATTGCATCGGGCTTCGGCTTCCTCAAATACAACGCAGGCTTTGACGTCAATCAGAGCCTGATCGCCTACAACAACTCCGACACCTACTGGCGCGTGTTCTTCGTCGGTCTGTTGAACACGATCCTGGTCTCGGTGATCGGCATTGTCTTTGCCACGGTGATCGGCTTCATCGTGGCGCTGTGCCGGTTGTCGCCCAATTCCTTGTTGTCGCGGATCGGCGGCATCTATGTCGAGATCGTCAGGAATTTGCCGCTCCTGTTCCAGATTCTGTTCTGGTATCTCGCCGTGCTTGCGGCACTGCCGGCGCCGCGGCAGAGCATCTCGATCTTCAGCACATTCTTCCTTAACAATCGCGGCCTGATCGTGCCGCAGCCGGTCAGCGAGCCGGGGCTGTATCCGTTCCTGGCCGCGCTCGCGATCGGCGTTGCCGCAGCGCTGGGCTTGCGACACGCCGCGCGGCGTGCCCTGTTCCGGCGCGGGCAGATGATCCGGATCTGGCCCTATGTGCTGGGTTGCCTCGTCGGCCTGCCGCTGATCTCGATGCTGATCTTTGGCTGGCCGCTCACGTTCGAACTACCGCAACTGAAGGGATTCAACTTCGCCGGCGGCGCGCGGATCATCCCCGAATTCGTTGCGTTGACGGTCGCGTTGTCGACCTACACGGGGGCATTCATCGCCGAGATCGTCCGCGCCGGCGTCATGTCAGTGCACAAGGGACAGATGGAGGCGGGCGCGTCGCTCGGCCTGAGCCGCGCTGCGACGCTGCGGCTGATCGTGGTGCCGCAGGCGATGCGGGTCATCGTGCCGCCGCTGACCAGCCAGTACCTCAATCTCACCAAGAACTCGTCGCTGGCGGTGGCCATCGGCTATCCGGATCTGGTCTCGGTGTTCGCCGGCACCGCGATCAGCCAGACCGGGCAGGCGATCGAGATCATCGCCATGACGATGGGCGTCTACCTGCTGCTCTCGCTGACGACCAGCGCGCTGATGAGCGCCTATGGCTGGCGCATCAACCGGAGCATGACGGCATGACCGATATTTCAGCCTCGTTTGTCCGGCAGGACCTGGTCGCCGAACGCGCGGCGCCGGCGAAGAGCACCGGCTTCATCGGCTTCCTGCGAACGCGGCTGTTGAATTCGCCGGGCAATATTCTGCTCACGATCGTCGGGCTCTTGCTGGCTGGGTACATCGTGATCCCGGCGGTCAAATTCCTGCTGGTTGACGCGGTGTGGACCGGCAAGGATCGTACCGCGTGCCTCGCCGAACAGGCCGGGCACCAGGTCGGCGCCTGCTGGCCCTATATTCAGGCCAAGTTGACGCAGTTGATCTATGGCTTCTATCCGGAAGCCCAGCGCTGGCGCGTCAACCTGACCTATGGGCTCGGTGCCGCGCTGTTGCTGCCGCTGCTGCTGCCGCGCCTGCCGGCGAAGGGCCTCAATTCGGGCCTGTTCTTCTTCGCGTTCCCGGTGGTGGCGTTCTTCCTGTTGCATGGCGGCGGCATCGCGGGCTTCGGCGTGAGCTGGACCGCAGGCCTGTTGCAACTGTTTGAGCAAAGCATCGGCGGCGCCGGCGACCTGCTGGTCAATCTCAGCAAGAATTCGCCGATCGCGCCGCTGCTGTGGGTCATCGGCAAGCTGCTCGTCCTGGTCGGGTTGCTGATCCATTGGCTGATCTTTCCGCTGACCTGGCTGCGCGATCAGTTACAGCTCTCGTCACTGCCGGTCTGGGGCGATTTCCTTCTCACCACCGTGATCGTCACCGCCGTGCTGTTTGTGCTCGGAGGCGGTGTGCGGACCGGCCGCAGGGCGCTGGTCGGCAGCGTGCTGACGTTTGCCGGAATGGCAATCGGCATCAAGCTGATGGGGCTCGATCGCGGCGGTTTTCCGATCGTCGACACGCGGCTGTGGGGCGGCCTCCTGGTGACGCTGGTGATCGCGATCACCGGCATCGTCGCCTCGATGCCGATCGGGATCGCGCTCGCGCTCGGCCGCCGCTCGACCATCCCGCTGATCCGGATCTTCTCGATCGCCTTCATCGAGTTCTGGCGCGGCGTGCCGTTGATCACGGTGCTGTTCTTCGCGACCTACATGCTGCCGCTGTTCGTGCCGGGCAATTTCGCCGTCGACGGCCTGTTGCGCGCCCTGATCGGCGTGGCGATCTTTACCGGCGCCTATATGGCCGAGGTGATCAGGGGCGGGCTCGCCGCGGTGGCGCGCGGGCAGGCGGAGGCCGCGTCGGCGCTCGGCCTGTCCTGGTGGAAGACGACGTCACTGATCGTGCTACCGCAGGCGCTGCGCTATGTCATTCCCGGCATCGTCAACAGCTTCATCTCGCTGTTCAAGGATACGTCGCTGGTGTCGATCGTGGCGTTGTTCGATCTGTTGGGTTCGCTGCGGGCGTCGTTCTCGGACCCGAACTGGTCGACGCCGACCACGGCCTTCACCGGCTTCGCTTTTGCCGGAATGATCTACTTCGTGTTCTGCTTTGGAATGTCGCGCTACTCGCTGTTCGTCGAAAACCGGCTCAACGCTCATCGCCGCCACTGAACAAGGTCACCATGTCCACAGCCCCGATCGTCAACATTTCCACGCTCAACAAATGGTACGGCGACTTCCACGTGTTGCGCGACATCAATCTTGAGGTCGGCAAGGGCGAGCGGATCGTGATCTGCGGCCCGTCCGGCTCGGGCAAGTCGACGCTGATCCGCTGCATCAACGCGCTGGAGGAATTCCAGGAGGGCGAGATCGTGGTCGACGGCATCGAGCTTGGCCCGAACCTGCGCCGCGTCGACGAGGTTCGCCGCGAGGTCGGCATGGTGTTCCAGAGCTTCAACTTGTTCCCGCATCTCACGGTGCTCGACAATTGCACGCTGGCGCCGATCTGGGTGCGCAACATCCCGAAGAAGGATGCCGAGGCAACTGCGATGAAGTTCCTGGAGCGGGTCAAGATCCCGCACCAGGCCAACAAGTTTCCCGGCCAGATGTCGGGCGGTCAGCAGCAGCGCGTCGCGATCGCCCGCGCACTGACCATGAACCCGAAGGTGATGCTGTTCGACGAGCCGACCTCGGCGCTCGACCCGGAAATGGTCAAGGAGGTGCTCGACACCATGGTCGACCTCGCCAAGGAAGGCATGACCATGCTGGTCGTGACCCATGAAATGGGCTTTGCCCGCGAGGTCGCCAACCGCGTCGTGTTCATGGATGCCGGCCAGATCATTGAATCGAACACGCCGCAGGAATTCTTCGCCAACCCGCAGCACGCGCGGACGAAGCTGTTCCTGAGCCAGATTTTGAGGTGAGCGAATAGGAAGTGGCGAATGGCGAATAGGGATTCTTCTATTCGCGACTCACCATTCGCCATTCGCCCTTTCATTCGAATGGCAGCTCGATCTTGCTGCGCTTCTCGAGCCATTCCGGTACCGGCAGGTTCTTCGAGCGCATGAACTCAGGATTGAACAGCTTCGACAGATAGCGGCTGCCGGAATCGGCCAGGATCGTGACGATGGTCTTGCCGGGACCGAGCTGCTTGGCGAGCTGGATTGCGCCCGCGATGTTGACGCCGGTCGAGCCGCCGAGGCACAGGCCCTCGTGCTGGACCAGATCGTAGATCACCGACACCGCGTCCTCGTCGGAGATCAGGAACGCCGTGTCGACCTTCGCGGTCTCGACCACCGGCGTGACGCGGCCGAGGCCGATGCCTTCGGTGATCGAGTTGCCCGGGGTCATCTTGGGTTCGCCGTTCCGGAACAGTTCGTACATCGCAAAGCCATGCGGGTCGGCGCAGGCGTTCACGATGTTCGGGTTCTTCTCTTTCAGATAGCGGCTGGTGCCGGCCAGCGTGCCGCCGGTGCCGACCGAGCAGATGAAGCCGTCGATCTTGCCGCCGGTCTGCTCCCATATCTCGGGCCCGGTCGACTCGTAATGCGCCTTGGCGTTGTCGAGGTTGTTCCACTGGTCGGCGAACAGCACGCCGTTCGGCTCGGTCTTGCGCAGCCGGTCGGCCAGCCGTCTGCCGAGATGCTGGTAGTTGTTCGGATTGGAGAACGGCAGAGCCGGCGCCTCCACCAGCTCGGCGCCGCACAGCCGCAGGAAGTCCTTCTTCTCCTGGCTCTGGGTCTCGGGGATCACGATGATGGTGCGATAGCCGCGGGCGCTCGCCACGACCGCAAGTCCGATCCCGGTATTGCCCGCGGTCGACTCGACCACCAGGCCACCCGGCTTCAGCGCGCCGCGCTTCTCGGCCTCCAGGATCATCCATTTGCCGGCGCGATCCTTCACCGACTGGCCCGGATTCATGAATTCGGCCTTGCCGAGAATGGTGCAGCCGGTCAGTTCGGATGCGCGCTTCAGTTTGATCAGCGGCGTGTTGCCGATCGCTTGGATGACGTCTTTGTTGAATGCCATGTCGGGGGTAATCTTTTGCCGGTCCGTGTTTTGCCCTGGCCGGAAACTAGTGTGCCGATGGCAAAAGGGGAAGCCTTTTGCAGTGCGGCGAATTTCGTGTGGCGAGCTGTGCCCGGTTGGTGACCGCGCCCCCTCGAACGATCGTTCTAGGGAATGCCGGTGATCCGGCCGAATCTTGCTGCAAATCGTCACGCCGCGCTGGATCCGCGGTGTGGATTCAATTCAGGATGATCGTTCGATCTTGTACAGCCCCACATTGAGGGCGCCGATTTCAAAGCCCAGCCTGCAATAGGCCAAATAGTACTCCCACATTCGCTTGAACCTGAGATCGAAGCCGAGGGCTTCGATCGACGGCCAGGCGTCGAGGAAACGGTCGTGCCAATCGGCCAGCGTTCGTGCATAGCTGTCGGCGAAGAACTCGGTCGAAGCCAGCCGCAATCCGGAATTGCCCACCAGCCGCCTGATGATGCCGACGGTCGGCAGCATCCCGCCGGGAAAGATATGGCGCTGGATGAATTCCGGCCGCCTGCGATAGTTGTCGAAGCGACGCTCGTCGATGGTAATGACCTGCAACACCGCGATGCCGCCGACATTGAGCCGCTCGCGTAGCTTGTCGAAGAACAGCGGCCAATAGGCTTCGCCAACCGCTTCCAACATCTCGATCGAGACGACCCGGTCGTAGCTGCCTTCGGTGTCCCGATAATCCTCGAGCCGCAGATCGGATCTGTCGGCAAGCCGGTGCGCGGCCAGTTGCTCGCGCGCGTAGCCGAGCTGCTCGGTCGACAGGGTCAATCCGGTGACGTGACAGCGGTGGCGTTCGATCAGGTGTCGTGCGAGCGCGCCCCAGCCGCAACCGATTTCGAGGACCCTCTCGCCGCCGTCGAGATCGAGCAGCTCGGTGATCCGATCGAGCTTGGTCTGCTGGGCCTGGGCGAGTGTCTGGCGTGGCAAGGCGTAGATTCCGGATGAATAGGTCATGCTCGGATCGAGCCAGAGCCGGTAGAAATCGTTGCCGAGATCGTAATGGGCGCGGATGTTGCGACGGCTGCCGCGCCTGGTGTTGCGATTGAGCAGGGCGTGGCGAAGCCAGGTGAGGGGCTGCGGCGGCTTCAGCCGCTCGAACGAAGCTTCGTGGGGCGAGCGCGGCGCCGCCGCGTTCAGGAACGCGTGCATGTTGGGCGTCGACCATTCGCCGGCAAGATAGCCTTCGGCAAAGCCCAGATCGCCGTGGGCAAGCAGCCGCAGCAGGCACTTCCAGCTGTGAATCCTGATATGGACCGGTTCTCCGCCACGCGAGCCGGAGATCGCAACACCGCGTCCACCGGGCAATTGCACGAGAATCTCTCCGCAATCGATCCGGCGGAGCATCCGCCGCAGCAGCACGCCAATCGTCGCGCGCAGTACTGGCGGCCATTCGATGGGCATCCAGCCCGGCGCGGCGTGCTGATGATTAGTGCGCATGCAAATTCGTCCGTTGCTCGGGTGATCTGGCAGCGACCGTGATACCGTTCGCGGATGGCTTCGGGCGTTCGCGAATGCGGATGCCCTTCAGCCAAAGTCTGGCCGCCTCCCAATGGATCGCGAGGATGACCTTGGCCGTCACCAGCGGAATCCCGAGGAAGCTGCGCAACAGGCTCCGGTCGCTCAATGCCTGCCGTGAGGCGGCAAGGCACGCGCTGAGCATCGTGTCGCCACCCTCGCTCGCATTGATGCCGAGCGCGAAACGCCGGTGCGGTCGGTTCAGGCGGAAATGATAGGCCTGATTCATGGACATGAACGGCGAAACGTAGAAGGTCTTGTTGCAGTCGTGCCGGATGCTCACCGCGCCGTTCTCGACCGCGGCGACGTAGGCGTGGCGTTCGCCGAACGTGTTGTGAACCTGATAGACGACGGCCGCGAGTTGGCCCGAGTCCCGGTAACAGAAATAGAGGCTGAGGGGATTGAAGCTGTAGCCGAGTGTCCGCGGCATGCAGAACAATCGGATCGGTCCGCCGGCCAGATCGATCCCGGCTTGCCCGAGCGATCGTTCGATCTGGGCACGAAGCGGCGTTGCGCTGCCGTCACCATGATCGCTGTCGTACAGCGCAAACAGGTTGAACCGGTTGTGCGAGAACAGGCGCAGCCGCGAGACGAGCGCCGGAAGCTCGTCGAGATCGAGCAGCAGCCAGAACGCGCGGTAGCGAAAGCGGTGCATTGTCGGTCGCAGCCGCCGGTGCATCACGCTGCCGCGATAGAGGCAGGAGCGCTGCATCATGATTGCAGCTCCGGCTCAGGCAAGGATCTGGCGTTCGCGCCGAGCACGATGCGTCCGGATTCGTTCGGCACGGTCCACGGCCTGCGTACGCCGCCAAGTTGCTCGGCCACCGCCAGCCCCGATTGCAACCCGTCTTCGTGGAAGCCGGCGCCGAAATGCGCGCCGCAGAACCAGACATTGCCGTCGCCTTGCAGCGACCACAGCCGACGTTGCGCGGCGATCGCGGCCGCATCGAAGATCGGGTGCTCGTAGACCTCGGTCTGATGCAACGTGTCCGCGCGCGGTGGACGGGCGGGATTGAGCGTGACGAACAGCGGCAAATGCTTGGGGATACCCTGTAGCCGGTTCATCCAATAGGTCACGCCGACCGGCGCGCCTTGATGGTCGCGCGAACCGACATAATTCCAGCTCGACCAGGCCAGGCGACGCCGCGGCATGAACGCTGGATCGGAGTGGAGGACGGCCAGGTTGCGGCTATAGCGGAACGCACCGAGCAGTCTGGTTTCGTCTGGCGTGGGGTCACCGATCACCGACAGCGCCTCGTTCGCGTGCGTTGCCAGGACGACGTGATCGTATGATCGCGTCTCGCCGCGAATGTCGGTCACCGTCACGCCGTGTGCCGACCGTCGTATCCTAACCACGCCGCAGCCGAGCCTGATCCGGTCTGCAAACGGCCGGACCAGCCGTTGCACATAGGAGCGGCTGCCGCCGGTCACGGTTTCCCATGGTGGCCGGCCGGTCAACTGGAGCAGGCCGTGATTGTGGTGGAAGCGCAGGAAGGCCTGCACAGGATAGGACCTGTCTCTTATACACATCTAGATGTGTATAAGAGACAGGCCGTGTGCCGACCGTCGTATCCTAACCACGCCGCAGCCGAGCCTGATCCGGTCTGCAAACGGCCGGACCAGCCGTTGCACATAGGAGCGGCTGCCGCCGGTCACGGTTTCCCATGGTGGCCGGCCGGTCAACTGGAGCAGGCCGTGATTGTGGTGGAAGCGAATGAAGGTCGCCGCGGGAAAGGCGAGAATTTCATCGGGAGGTGCCGACCAGATGGCGCTTGCCATCGGCAGCAGATGATCGTCGCGGAAGGCTGAACCATAGCCGCCTTGCGCAAGATATGCGCCGAGGCTGATCGTCTCGTCAGCGAGCAGCGCAGCATCGCGTGTCGCGCGATCGTAGAACCGGACGAGGTCGCGCAGCATCGACCAGAAGCGCGGACGCAGCAGGTTGCCGTGCTGGGCCAGCAGCCCCGAAAGACCGGTCCCGGAATATTCCAGATCGCCCTCGTCAAGGGAAACCGAGAGCGACATCTCCGATGCCTGCGTAGGAACCTGGAGATGTCGGAACAGGGCGGCAAGGTTGGGGTAGGTCTTCCGGTTGAACACGATGAAGCCGGTGTCCACGGCGACGCGCTCGCCGCCAAGCAATGCGGTCACGGTGTTGGAATGCCCGCCGATCCGATCGGATTTCTCGTAGACGGTCACATCGTGCCGCTGGCCAAGCAGCCAGGCAGCAGACAGGCCGGAGATGCCGGTTCCGACCACGGCGATGTTCAATCTGTCGTCGGTCCTCAACGACTATCCCTCTCTGATCCGATCCGTGCGCCGGTCCACGGCGCGGACGGCGTCATGGATGGAAACGACTGGTCTTGAGGGTTGGATCACCCGCGGTGATCCAACCGCGGATGGATAGCGTTCCTGTTGCATGGCAGCTGCCGCACGACATATCTCCGGAGGTATCGCTCTGGCCAGGCCGGGCGCGATCCGGTACTGCGGTCGCAGAGCCGTTAACGACAGGGAGTGCCCGCGCGGCATGTTGAGTGAAACTCCCGACAATGAGACGTCGGACGCCGCCCGGTGGGCCCGGCTGATCGAAGCCGTCGCGGTTCGCGGAGATCGCGAGGCTTTCGCGGCGCTGTTTCGATATTTTGCACCGCGCATCAAGACGCTCATGCAGCGCTCCGGTGCGAGTGAGCAGCTTGCCGATGAGCTGGCGCAGGAGGCGTTGGTCCTGGTGTGGTCGAAGGCCGCTCTGTTCGATCCCGGCAGCAGCGGTGCCGCAGCCTGGATTTTCACGATCGCGCGAAACCTGCGCATTGACGCGCTCCGTCGCCAGAAACGAACTCCAACCAGCGATACGTCCGAAGCGGAGCTTGAGTTTCAGCACGATGAGGGGCCGTTGCCCGACGCCGGGGTCGTGGCATCTCAGATCGAGGCGCGTGTCCGCGATGCACTGTCGGTGTTGCCGGACGAGCAGATGCGGGTGATCGAGCTCTCGTTCTTTCACGAAACGGCCCACGCGGAGATCGCGAAGGTGCTGGATATCCCGCTCGGCACCGTCAAATCGCGGCTGCGGCTGGCGATGGCCCGGCTGCGCAGCCTACTGGATGATTTCTCATGACCGTCCATCATCATCCCCCGGACGAGCTGCTGGCGGCGTTTGCCGCAGGGGCGCTCGATCTTGGCCAGCACATTGCGGTTGCCACCCATTTGGTCGGCTGTGCCAGCTGCCGCGCAGCGGTACGGGCGATGGAGCATGTTGGCGGCACCGTGCTGGCTGCACTGCCGCCGGCCGCGATGTCGGACGGGTCGTTCGAGGCGTTGGAGCGCAGGCTGAACGAGAGCCGGGAGACTTCCGTTGCTGCGCGGCGCAGGGGGCAGGCGTTCCACGACGTACCAGGCTTGCCGGGCTTTCTGGACAGCTATCCCGACAGTTCTTGGCGATGGATTGCGCCGAAGGTGCATTTGCGGCCGATCCGGCTGCCCGAACCGAGCGAGACGCGCGTGTTTCTGCTGAGGTCCAGCCCCGGGACCAGGATGATCGAGCACACGCATACCGGCTTCGAGATGACCTGCGTGCTGTCAGGAAGCTTCGTTCACGCCGGCGGCCGTTTCGGGCCCGGAGATTTCGATTTCGGCGACGGCGCGGTGGATCACGATATCAGGATCGACTCGACGGACGACTGCATCTGTCTGGTCGCAATGCAGGGAGATCTGAAGCTCAACGGAGTGATCGGCCGCTTGTTGCAACCGTTGATCCGCATGTGACGGCTGCGCACGGAAGGTTGCTCCATGAGCCCGCACCCGCTGATCATCCAATTCATCGTCATGGCGCTGGCGTTGTCCGCGGTCATGGCGACCGCCTGGTCCATTCAGCGACGGACCGGGGCCACCGGGTGGATCGATGTTTGCTGGACATTCGGCACCGGCCTGGTTGCTTGTCTGGCCAGCCTTGTCCCGGTCCCGGATGGCGGGGCGGTCAGCTTACGGCAGGTTATGGTTGCGCTGCTGGTCGCGATCTGGTCGTTCCGGCTCGGCGGTCATCTGTTGCTGCGAACCTGGAGATCCGGCGACGATCCGCGCTACCGCGACCTGATCGATCAATGGGGTGCTACGGCCGACAGGCGGATGTTTCTGCAATTGCAGGCGCAGGCAGCCGTTGGATTGATCCTGGCGGTTTCGGCAGCGGTGGCCGCGCACAATCCGCGCCCCGGGCTTGGCTTCGTGGATCTGCTCGGTGCGCTGTTGCTGCTGACTGCCCTGATTGGCGAAGCGTTGTCCGACTGGCAGCTGCGCAGATTCCGGTCGGATCCCGCCAATCGAGATCGGGTCTGCGAGGCCGGGTTCTGGAAGTGGTCGCGTCATCCGAACTATTTCTTCGAATGGCTGTGCTGGCTGGCTTACCCGCTGATCGCGATCGACGCCTCGTATCCGGCAGGCTGGGTCACGTTGCTGGCGCCGATCTGCATGTACTGGGTGCTGGTCCATGTGTCCGGCGTCCCGCCGCTCGAACAGCACATGCTGCGCTCGCGCGGCCAGCTCTTTCGCGAGGTGCAGGAGAGAACCCGGCCGTTCTTTCCATTTCCAAGGCTGAAATCAGGCCACTAGCCTTGCCGTCACGAGGTACGCCGCCGTCGCGGATATCGCACCAAGCAGCGTTCCCCAACCGACATCGAGCAGCGTGAGCTGAACGGTCCAGTTCCGCAGTGTCGCCTGGTTGGTCAAATCATAGGTCATGTAGCTGAAGAAGCCGAGCAGTGCGCCGTAGAGCGCCGCCGAGCCCAGGCTCGCCGACTTCAGCGCAGGGAGCACGGCAAACACCACGAGCCCGAGCGGGTAGATCAGATAGAAGACGATCGCCGGAGGCAGGTTGACCTCGGCCGAGAGGATGTCTCCGAGTGTCGGACGATACAGTCGGCTCGCCATCGTTCCAAGCCAGACCATGTCGCAGGCCACGAAGACGATCAATGTCGACAGGTAGGCGTACAGATACGTCATGTCGGGTCCCGAAGGTTGAACGCCGTTAGCGGCCGCAACAGGCAACTCTCCTTGGAAGTAACGACGGATCGCAGCGTCTGGATCATCCCGGCATCGGGTGGGCGCCAGAAGTTGCGGATTCGGCGCAACAGCGCGGAGAAATCCCCATGAAATCTTCGTAAGATGAGTGACTTCCGGCATGGGGCCGAAACGCACGGAAATCGCTTAAAAATAGGGAAAAGTCGGCTTTCGGGCTGGCAGCGAATCACTTCGGGTGCGACGTCGCGCAGTCGTGAGAGGGCTGTCCGCCCCATCGTCCCGAGGGTAGGGTGAGACAGGCAGGTTCTATTGAAAGCATCACCCGTGAACGTCACCCAGGCTATCGCTGAACGCGACATTCGTGCGCCGCGGCCGGAGTCTGGCTTCGACGGAGAACGGGTGTGACCCAGCGCGCATCCGTGACGGTGCCTGGGGCCCGGTTCGGCCTCGCCGGCCGCGCGCGACGGCTCGCAGGGCGGTCGATGATAGCCCTTGGCCTGATCGCGGGCTGCACTGGCTGTATCCTGACCCAGGACATCCCCGATCCTGCGCTCGACGTGCCGCAGGGCTACAAGGCCGCGCGGCTCGAGCAGCCTGGTGACGCGCTTCCGACGCTCGACTGGTGGCGCGGCTTCCGTTCCAAGGAGCTGACGCAGCTGATGGAGGAGGCGCAGACCGTCAATCTCGACATTGCGGCCGCGGTGGCGCGGTTTCGCCAGGCCGATGCGCTGGCGCGCCAGGCCGGCGCGGCGCTGTTGCCGAGCGTCAACCTCAACGGATCGGAAAACTATTCACGCACGTCGGGGTCGAGCGCCAGCGGCCTCTCGATCGGCGGCCGCGAGGTGGTCAACTACAGTGCGTCGCTGAGCGCCAGCTATCAGCTCGATTTCTGGGGCCAGAACCGCGATGCCTTGCAGGCGGCGGAGGAGACCTCGGTTGCCAACCGGTTCGACCGCGAAGTGGTGGCGCTGACCACGCTGGTGAGCGTCGCCAACGCCTATTTCACGGTGCTGGCGTCGCAGGACCGGCTGCGCACTGCGCAGCGCAACATCGCCAGCGCCGAGCGCATCCTCAATGCGATCCGGGACCGCTTCAAGGCCGGCACCGGCTCCGATCTCGACGTCGCGCAGCAGGAGAGCGTGCTCGCCAATCAGCGCGCGCTGGTGCCGCCGCTGCGGCAGACGCTCGACCAGAATATCAACGCGCTCGCGGTGCTGGTGTCGCGGCCGCCCGAAAGCGTGCGCATCGCCGGCGGCTCGCTCAATTCGGTTGCCATCCCGCGCGTCACGCCGGGACTGCCGTCCGAATTGCTGACCCAGCGCCCCGACATCCGCCGGCAGGAGGCGCAGCTCGCTTCCGCCACGGCCAATGTCGGCAGCGCGCGGGCGCAATTCTTCCCGAGCATCCAGCTGACCGGGCAGGGCGGCTACCAGAGCCAGGCCCTGGTCTCGCTATTCCAGCCGCACGCGGCCTTTTTCAGCCTGGTCGGCGGCCTGACCCAGCCGATCTTCGACGGCGGCCGGATCCTCGGCAATTTCGAATACAATCAGGCCAAGCAGGACGAACTGCTGCAAACCTATCGCAAGACGGTCGTCCAGTCGTTCACCGATGTCGACAATGCGCTGGTCGCGATCCGCGAGACCACGCGGAAGCTGCAATTGCAGCGTGACGTGCTGTCGTCGTCGCGACGCGCCTTCGATCTCGCCGAGCAGCAGCTCAAGGCCGGCACCGCCGACATCGTAACCGTGCTAAACACGCAGCTGACCCTGTTCCAGGCGGAAGATGCGTATTCCCAGGCCCAGCTTGCCCGGATATTGGCAGTCGTGACCCTGTATCAGGCCCTGGGCGGCGGCTGGGAACCGAAGGTGGAAAGACCGGTCAATGCTCTTTAAGCCCGATGCAAAGGACGACGGGACAAACGCCGCGCCGCGCAAGCGGAGCCTGCTCTCGCGCCTGCTCGGGCGCATGGTGTCGCTGATCGTGACGCTCGTGATCCTGGGCGGGCTCGGCTATCTCGGTTGGCTCGCTTTCCAGCCCAAGCAGGGCGGTGGCGGCGGCCGCGGCGCAGGCGCGCGGCCTGATCTGCCGGTGCCGGTGCTGGCGGCGACACCGCACGTCGCTGATGTGCCGGTCTATCTCGACGGCGTCGGTTCGGTGAAGGCGCTGAACACGGTCACCGTGCGCTCGCAGGTCGACGGCAAGCTGCTCAAGGTGAATTTCGTCGAGGGCCAGGACGTCAAGAAGGACGACGTGCTGGGCGAGATCGACCCCGTGATCTATCAGGCGCAATACGACCAGGCCGTCGCCAAGAAGGCCCAGGACGTCGCCCTGCTCACCAACCAGAAGCTCGACCTCGCGCGCTACGAGCAGCTCGCCGCCAGCAATGCCGGCTCCAAGCAGCAGGCCGACACGCAGCGCGCGCTGGTCGCGCAGCAGGAGGCGCTGATCAAGGCCGACCAGGCCGCGATCGACAATGCCGCAGCGACGCTCGGCTACACCAAGATCGTCGCGCCGATTGCCGGGCGCGCCGGCCTGCGTCAGGTCGACCAGGGCAATATCATCCACGCCTCCGACACCACCGGGCTCGTGATCCTGACCCAACTGCAACCGATCGCGGTGTGGTTCAGCCTGCCGCAGCAGCAGATCATGCGGGTGAACGCGGCGGCGGCGAAGGGGGCGCTTGCGGTCGATGTGTTCGGCAATGACGGCGTTACCGTGATCGACACCGGCAAGCTGACCGGCATCGACAACCAGGTCGACCCGACCACCGGCACGCTGAAGCTGAAGGCCGAATTCCCCAATGCCAGCTACCAGCTGTGGCCGGGCCAGTTCGTCAATGTCCGCCTCAAGGTCGAGACCCTGCCGCACGCCATCGTGGTGCCGACCTCGGCGGTGCAGCGCGGTCCCGCCGGCACGTTCAGCTACGTGATCGGCGAGGGTAACGTCGTCACCGCCAAGCCGGTCACGGTGACGCAGCAGAACGAGCACGAGGCCGTCATTGCGAGCGGCCTGACCACGTCGGACCGCGTCGTGACGACCGGCTTTGCCAACCTCGCCGACGGCTCGAAGGTCGTGGTCGGCACGGACGACGGTGCACCGACTGCCGATCTGGCGCCGCGCAAGCGCAGCCGCAATCCGGACGGCAAGCGCGGCGGCCAAGGGGCAGGGCAAGCGACAGGGCAAGGGGCGGCGTCGGGCGAAGCTCAGGGCAAGGACGGCAAGAGGGACTGGCAGGGCAAGAACGGCGAGCATCGCGGCCGGCACGAGCACGGCGATGGCGATCAGAAGGGACAGACCGGACCGGCGCCGGCAGCGGGGGGCGAACAGTCGGGCAGCGCGCCGAAGGCGCAGCCATGACCGGCATCCCGACCTCGTAATGTCCGACCTTACAGCGAGCACGCAGCCATGAGCGTCTCCGAACCGTTCATCCGCCGGCCGATCGCCACCTCGCTGCTCGGCATCGCGCTGATGATCGGCGGCGCGCTCGGCTATTGGGCGCTGCCGGTGTCGGCGCTGCCGCAGGTCGATTTCCCGACCGTGCAGGTGACGACCCAATTGCCCGGCGCCAGCCCCGACGTGGTGGCTTCGCTGATCACCGCGCCGCTGGAGCGGCAGCTCGGGCAAATCCCGTCGCTGTCGTCGATGAACTCGACGAGTTCGTTCGGCGTCAGCCAGATCTCGCTGCAATTCGACCTCAACCGCGACATCGACGGCGCCACCCAGGACGTCCAGGCGGCGATCAACGCCGCAGCCGGCATCCTGCCGAAGACGCTGCCCTATCCACCGGTCTACGCCAAGGTGAACCCGGCGGACGCGCCGGTCATGACCCTGGCGCTGACCTCGGACACGATCTCGCTGCGGGCGATGAGCGATCTCGCCGACACCATCCTCGGGCAACGGCTGAGCCAGATTTCCGGCGTCGGCCGGGTCTCGATCCTCGGCGGATTGAAGCCGGCGGTGCGCGTGCAGGCCGATCTGGCCCGGCTTGCGGCCTACGGCATCGCGATGGAGGATTTGCGCAACGCGATCGCCGGGGCCAACGTGTCGGGCCCGAAAGGATCGCTCGACGGCGCCCAGCAGTCCTACACCATCGCCGCGAACGACCAGATCGCGGCCGCCGACGCCTACCGGCCGATCATCATCGCCTATCGCAACGGCTCACCGGTCACGATTGGCGATGTCGCGCAGATCGTCGACGGGCTGGAGAACGATCGCACCGGCGGCTGGTATCAGGGCACGCCGGCCGTCATCATCGACATCCAGCGTCAGCCCGGCGCCAATGTCATCGACGTCGTCAAGCAGATCCGGGCCGAGATCCCGCGGTTGCAACGCGCGGTGCCGGCCGGCGTCAAGCTGACCGTCGTCTCCGACCGCACCGTGACGATCCGCGCCTCGGTCCGCGATGTGCAGTTCACGCTGATCCTGAGCGTCGTGCTGGTGACGCTGGTGGTGCTGCTGTTCCTGCGGTCGCTGCGCGCGACGCTGATCGCCGGCGTCGCGCTGCCGCTGTCGCTGATCACGAGCTTCGGCATCATGTATTTCGCCGGCTTCAGCCTCGACAATCTGTCGCTGATGGCGCTGACCATCGGAACCGGCTTCGTGGTCGACGACGCCATCGTGATGATCGAGAACATCGTCCGCCATATGGAAGAGGGCGAGACGGTGATGGAGGCTTCGCTGAAGGGCGCCAGCGAAATCGGCTTCACCGTGATCTCGCTGACGGTGTCGCTGATCGCGGTGTTCATCCCGCTGCTGTTCATGTCCGGTCTGGTCGGCCGCATGTTCCGCGAATTCGCACTGACCCTGACCATCGCGGTCGTGACCTCGGCGATCGTCTCGCTGACGCTGACGCCGATGATGTGCTCGCGGCTGCTCAAGAACATCCACGAGGAGATGGCGGTGCCGGGCCTGGCCGCGGTCAGCCGCTTCATCGACCGGATGGTGGCTTTCTACCATCGCACGCTGCTCTGGGTGTTGCAGCGGCAGCGCGCGACACTGCTGGTGACGTTTGCGACCATCGCGCTGACGCTGATCATGTATGTGCTGGCGCCGAAGGGCTTCCTGCCGTTGCAGGACACCTCGTCGATCACGGCGGTGACCGAGGCCGGTCCCGACGTCTCGTTCGCCGAGATGCAACGGCGGCAAGCCGCGGTGTCCGACATCATCAAGGCCGATCCCGACGTGGTCGGCGTGGTTTCGGTGATCGGCTCGGGCTCGGTCAATCCGACCACCAATGTCGGCCGCCTGGTGCTGACACTGAAGCCGCTCGACGAGCGGCGCGACGGCGTCGTCAAGGTGATCGAGCGCCTCAAGCAGAAGATCGCGACGGTGCCCGGCATGACCGTCTACTTCCAGCCGGTGCAGGACGTGCAGATCTCGACCCAGTCGAGCCGTTCGCAATACCAGTACACGCTGACCGCGACCGACGCCGCCGAAGTCACCCAATGGGCGCAAAAGCTGGTCGCCGAGATGCGGCGCGATCCGATCTTCCGCGACGTCTCCTCGGAGGCGCAGGAAGGCGGCTTGCGCGCGGCGCTCGACATCAACCGGCAGCGCGCGGGACAACTCGGCGTCAATCTGCAGGGTGTCACCGACACCCTGAACGACGCCTTCGCGCAGCGCCAGATCTCGACGATCTACGGCCAGGCCAACCAGTATCGCGTCGTGCTCGAGGCGCTGCCGATGTACCAGCGCGACCCGTCGGTCCTCGACAAGCTGTATCTGCCCGGCGCCAACGGCGCGCAGGTGCCACTGTCGGCGGTCGCAACCCTGGTCCGCACCACCGCGCCGCTCGCGATCTCGCACCAGGCCCAATTCCCGTCAGTCTCGCTCAGCTTCAACCTGGCGCCGGGCGAGGCGCTCGGCGACGCGGTCGAGGCGGTGAAGGCGATCGAGACACGGATCGGGATGCCCGGCAGCATTGTCGGCATCTATTCCGGCGACGCCGCCGAGTTCGCGCGCTCGCTGGCCGGCCAGCCCTGGCTGATCCTGGCCGCGATCATCACGATCTACATCGTGCTCGGCGTGCTCTATGAGAGCTACATCCATCCGATCACGATCCTGTCGACGCTGCCCTCGGCCGGTGTCGGCGCCATCCTGGCGCTGATGTTGTGCGGGCAGGACCTCTCGGTGATCGGCCTGATCGGCATCATCCTGTTGATGGGCATCGTCAAGAAGAACGCGATCATGATGATCGACTTCGCGCTCGAGGCCGAACGGCATCAGGGCATGTCGTCCTATGACGCGATCGTGCAGGCCTGCCTGCTGCGTTTCCGCCCGATCATGATGACGACGCTGGCGGCGCTATTCGGCGCGCTGCCGCTTGCGATCGAAAGCGGGACGGGCGCCGAGCTGCGCTTCCCGCTCGGCATCTCGATCATCGGCGGCCTGCTGCTGAGCCAGTTGCTGACGCTTTACACCACGCCCGTGATCTATCTGGCACTCGACCGGCTCAATCGCCGGATCGAGCGGGCAGTGCCGGAGCCGGGTCCCGGCGGCCCGCCGGTCGCAGGCGCCACCGAGGGCATGCAGTGATCTCGATCTCGGAACCGTTCATCCGCAGGCCGGTGGGCACCACCTTGCTTGCGATCGGGCTGTTCCTGGTCGGCATCGTGGCTTACGGATTCCTGCCGGTGTCGTCGGTCCCCAATGTCGACTTCCCGATGATCCGGGTGTCGGCATCGCGGCCCGGCGCCGATCCTTCCGTGATGGCCGCCACCGTTGCAGCGCCGCTTGAGCGCAAGCTCGGCACCATCTCGGGCGTCGACCAGATCACCTCGACGAGCTCGCTCGGCTCGACCAGCATCCAGGTGCAGTTCGCGATCGGCCGCGACATCGACCGCGCCGCGCGCGACGTGCAGGCCGCGATCAACGCCTCGCTCGCCGACCTGCCGAGCGAYCTGCCGTCGCTGCCCAAGTTCCGCAAGTCCAATCCGGCCGCGGCGCCGGTGTTCGTGCTGGCGCTGACCTCGAAGACGATCTCGACCAGCGCGATGTACGAYGTCGCCGACACCGTGCTGGCGCAGCGCATCTCGCAGGTGCCGGGGGTCGGCGAGGTCACGGTCAGCGGCGCCGACCAGCCGGCGGTGCGGATCGCGCTCAATCCGGTGTCGCTGGCCAATGCCGGGATCGCGACCGACGACGTCCGYACTGCGATCATCAACGCCAATCCGCTCGGCCCGGTCGGCATCTTCAACGGCGACCGGCAGAGCGAGACGCTCTCGATCAACAAGCAGATGCGCACCGCGGCCGAGTTCCGCGACATCGTCATCAAGAGCTCGAACGGCAATTTCGTGCGGCTGTCCGACGTCGCCGAAGTCGAGGATTCCGTGCGCAATTCGCGCTCGATCGCCTGGTTCAACAAGCAGCCGGCGGTGCTGATCCAGATCACCAAGCAGGGCGACGCCAACGTCATCGACACCGTCGA